>JACKQG010001513.1_pt1 | contig 31985 bp, 34 predicted proteins | sample 8237621 | NCBI WGS metagenome assembly JACKQG01 (sample SAMN15677084, study PRJNA649215) | marine metagenome | biome: marine; feature: Black Sea; material: saline water; isolation source: suspended particulate matter (SPM) from the Black Sea western gyre | collected 2013-06-09/2013-06-10 | depth...
TAGCTTTTTTTCTAACGATTTTTTTATCACTCAGCAATGCCTATTTCTAATCGTATTTTATGACCTAATTTTGCTCAACTCTTCGGTTTCCTTGATGTACCCCAAAGTTCCTCGATTTGACCATGGGTCAAAACCATTAACCTTCACAACTATCTCACATAGTTTTGGTACACTCATTGCATGGCAGATAAGATTTTGGTTATTGAAGATGAAGTAAAGATCGCCCGAACTATGCGGCTGTATCTCGAACAAGAAGGATATCAAGTGGTAGCGATCCACGATGGTGCGCTGGCACTTCCTGCATTGCGGATTGAACGCCCCGATCTGGTATTGCTTGATCTGATGCTGCCACATGTAGATGGTCGCGAAATTTGTCGCCAGATCCGGCATGAATCCGCTGTGCCAATCATCATGCTTACAGCAAGAAGTGATGAATCCGATAAGTTGATCGGTTTGGAATTAGGGGCGGATGATTACATCACAAAGCCCTTCAGCCCGCGTGAGGTGGTGGCGCGAGTGCGGGCGGTTCTTCGCCGTACCCGCGGATTGGTACAGCCTTCTCCCTTGCTAAGATTGGGCAAGCTCGAAATTGACTTGGAGCAGCGCATTGTGATATTCAATGAAAACTTGCTCGACCTCACACCGATTGAATACGATCTCCTGGTTAGACTAGCCAGTCATCCTGGTCAGGTATTTACCCGGTTGCAGCTGCTTGAGGCTACTCAAACCGTGGCCTATGTGGGCTACGAGCGCAGCATAGACCAGCATATCAAAAACCTTCGTGCCAAACTTCAGGATGATGCCCGAAACCCGACCTACATATTGACTGTCTTTGGCGTGGGTTATCGCTTTCCCAGACAGGAAAAACCCAATGCGTAGCCTGTGGATGCGGCTGACTGGTGCTTTTATCCTGATCGTCCTATTGTATGGTGTGGTAAACACCTATCTGATTAACCGCGCTACTAAAGAGCAATTCAGTCTATATACTTCTCAAACTGGTCTGACCTGGGCAAAAAGCCTGGCTCCTTCTCTTGAGCAATATTATTCAGAAAATGGAAGTTGGCAGGGCGTGGAGAGCTTCTTTCAATCCCCCTCGGGAGGTATGTCCTCAATGATGATGGGCGATATGATGCAGGGTATGTCTTCAGATATGATGGAGATGGAGACAACCAATATCTGGGATATGATGGGCTTTCAACTTGTTTTGGTTGATTCGAATGGTTGGGTGCAAACAGATACATCCAGTCATTTGGTTGAAACACAACTGAAAGAATCTGATCTTGCTAGCGGGGTATCCCTGATGCTGGATAATACCCAGATAGGAACACTTCTGGCACTTGACACATCCGTATCTCCAGATTCTGCCAGCAATGACTTTGTACGCACACTAAATACCACTTCCTGGCAAGCCAGTCTCGTCGCGGCCTTCTTTGCGTTGATTATTGGCTCCCTTTTATTTCGTCAGATCATTGCTCCTATTCATGCAGTAACCGATGCGGCCAGAAAAATTGCTTCCGGGAATCTGGGCCAACGCATACCTGAGAGCGGGGGTGATGAAGTTGGTCAAATGGCACAGACCTTCAATCAAATGGCTGATTCGCTGGAGTACAATCGCCAATTACGTCAAAATATGACCGCCGACATTTCTCATGAACTCCGCACTCCTTTGAGTATTATCCAGGGCAATCTGGAGGCGATGATGGATGGCGTCCTGCCAGCCAGTCCGAAAGAGATCGCCTCCTTACATGATGAAACATTATTACTCAACCGCCTGGTTGCAGATTTACATTTGCTCAGCGTGGCAGAAGCAGGGCAGCTGAATCTCGACCTGATTGATACAGATTTACTGACTTTGCTTAACCAGCTAGTGGTATCCATGCGACCAACAGCAGATGCTCTTCAAATTAACCTGATAATGGACTCGCCCACATCTTGTCCAACGCTAAGGCTGGATGCTGATCGAACAAATCAAATCCTGCAAAATCTGATTGCTAACGCTTTGCGATATACACCTGCTGATGGAATAATCACCATCCGCGTTCGTCCAGAGAGCCAGGCCGTGCATGTGGATGTTATTGATACGGGAGCAGGTATTGCGGCCAGTGACCTTCCACACATTTTCGATCGCTTCTACAGAGCGGAAAAATCCCGAAGTCGTACTAACGGTGGATCTGGCATCGGACTGGCTATCGTTAGACAATTAATGCAAGCCCAGGGCGGGGAAGTAGCGGTGAAGAGTCCCGTTCATGTGCGTGACGATGGTTCAGGTTATGGTTCCTGCTTCACACTCACATTCCCTCTTTCCTGATCCTTATTTCTTTCTCACATCCTTTACACAACTTCTACACAACCTCCAGTTAGACTTGGTTTAGATATTCAATAAAAACTAAAATCTATTTGGAGGTTGTTTTATGAAGAAAACTTTGATCTGGGCAGGTGTGATTGTGATTGCCCTTGTACCGGGAGTGGGTGCTGCGGCCCTTATGCGTACACCCCTTTCCCCCTTTGGCATGATGGGGCAGGGTGCTAACGGCTCTTCCTTCATGGACGGCAATGGTTATGGCGGTATGATGGGGCAGGGCACTAATGGCTCTGGTTACAACGGTTATGGCATGATGAACGGCGGTATGATGGGGCAGGGCACTAATGGCTCTGGTTACAACGGTCATGGCATGATGAACGGCGGGATGATGGGAACATGGAACAATCTTCCCGTCGATTTGAACGCTCCAAGAATATCTTTGGACCAAGCATTAGAAGCTGCACAAAATTATGCTGTTGCGTATTATGGGGAAACTGTCGCGATCGAAGAAGTGATGGAGTTTGAGGCCAATTTCTACGCCCTCTTTGCTGAAGCAGACACAGGACGTGGAGCCTTCGAACTGCTTGTTGACCCTTATACTGGCAATGTATCCCCTGAACCGGGTCCTAATATGATGTGGAACCTGAAATACGGGCACATGGGATCTAGCTCAGGTGATAATACCATCTCGCTTGAAGAAGCTCGCCAGTTTGCTGAACAATCCCTGGATGGAGAATTCTCCAATGCTGAGTTAGCCGGAGAAGGTGCATCATTCTATGGTTACTATACCTTCGATTATGCAGTTGATGGCAAAATTGCAGGAATGTTAAGTATTCATGGACAGAGTGGTCAAGCTTTCTACCACACCTGGCATGGGGCATTTATTCAGGAAGAGGAGTATCATCAATGAAAACCAATTGCAAATATTTTCTGGTCGGCGTACTGGTATTCATCATTGCCTTTGTCAGCTCATTATCTTTTCTTGGCGCAGGCACATTTGGAAGCTATGTCCACCCCCATGGTTTTAACTCATGGAGATTGGGTTCACATATGATGGGAGGCTGGGGCATGCATGGGATAACCGGTTTCTTCGGTGGTTTCTGGATGCTAGGCATGTGGCTGATACCGCTGCTCACTTTGGGTTTGATTATTGCCGGAATCGTCTGGGTCATCCGCTCTTTGAATAAAAATACGCAAGTATCTGAGTAATTGCCCAAAAACTAGGTTGCCAACGAGGCAGGTTTCTTTGAGACCTGCCTCGTTTTGATAGCAAAAAAGAAAGAGGATATTGAAAATGACCAAACTCAGTGCTTTTACAAAAAATAACCTGAATAAGCAAGGATTTGAAAATCTTGATGATGAGGCAAAATCCTGCTATGCATTACCGCTCCGGTTCTCGCCCGGAGTAGCTACTATTCTGGTTGTGATCGGACTGGCCTTGCAATCACCTATTTGGCTGGGTTCAGTAGCTCTTATTGCTTTGAGTGGTGCCCTGTTCCCCCGTGGCATGCTGATTGATCTGATCTACAACTACGGCGTTCGCCATTTATTTCATGTACCACCATTGCCACCTACGCCAAAGCCGCGGCAGTTTTCCTATCTTCTTTCCACTGCCTGGCTGGCAAGTTCAGCTTTATCCTTCTATTACGGTCAACCGGTGTTGGGATTTATCTTGGGAGGAGTGGTTGTCATAGCGGCTACAACCCTCATTACTTCTCTATGGTGTCTTGGATCGTGGTGGTACAGATTGTTTTTCAAATCGGCAGCAGTAGAACATCGAGAATTATGATGGAAACATATTTTCTCCAACACGATCTGGTCTCAAATGGCGGGATTCATCTGTATTCTGCCCCTTGTCCGCCAATAAGTAATAAGTACCTTAGAAAAAAACACCAAGATACTGGGTAGTGCAAATCGCTCATCAGTGGGATTGACCTGTTTAATGTGGTAGATCAGATCAGTCATTACTCTTTCTTTACAACTTCGATCAGTGTCCCGCCAGGTTTGACCACTCGTCTCATTTCCCCAAGACCAAATACTGGGTTTGGTACCGAGCAAAAGACAAAGGAGGCAAGCGCAAGGTCGAAGGTTGAATCGGGAAAATCCTATGCCTGAGCATCACCCAGACGCAAATCAACCTGCGCTTCGATACCCAGTTTTTGAATCCGTTTTTCGGCACAAGCGAGCATGCCTGGTGTTGGCAATAAATTGTCTCATGGAATTTTCACTCAATTATTTAAAATAGTTTCTATGATTTTTTGAAAATTTTCAAATGGGAGTGCACCGATCACAGGTGTGCCGTTGATAAGAAAACTGGGTGTACTTTGAATGCCCATTTGTTGCGCCATTTGCGTATCCTGCTCTACAAGTTCAGTGTATTTCCCGGAGTCAAGACATTCGCTGAAGATTTTTTCATCCAATCCTAATTCTCCGGCAAATAACTTGAGGTTGTCCTGATTGAAGGCGCCTCGGTTTTCACCGTTTTGATTTTCATATAGAAAATCGTGATACTCCCAGAAAGCATCCTGATCAGCAGCGCACTCACTTGCCTCTGCGGCCCACTGTGACTCTGGTCCCAGGAATGAAAAATGTACATAGGCAAAGCGAACCTTGCCGTTGACAAGATAGGTTTCTTCGATCTGACGCCCCGCGCCAGTGGCAAATTGCCCACAGAATGGTCACTGAAAGTCTCCAAATTCAACCACTGCCACCGAAGCATTCGGATCGCCTCTAAAATGCCGAATTTGGGATAGCAGATATTCCATTAACTCTTGATTACCATCCCCAGGGCCTTCAGCTTGCGCTGGTGCGCTCAGTCGAGGTACTGCTGCCTGCTCTTTTTCGCCACCAATCAAAGGTGAGCCATAATATCCGCCAAGTAAACCGAGAATCAGCATCACAGCTCCAACAATTGGCGTTGCCCAGGATTGAATACTAATCGTTACCGCTGGTTGCCTTTTGGGTTGTATACCTTCATTTTCTTCCATATCACCTCTCCAATTCCAATCCTGCGTTCTCCCAGTCCACCATACCACCATCCAAATTGTAAACATTGGTATATCCCAAGCCAACCAGGGTTTCAGATGCAATTGTGCTCATGCGATCACTACGGCAATACAGCACGATTTTGGAATTTTCATCCGCAGGTAGTTGAGCCAAATATTGATCGATCTGATCAAAAGGAATAGATAGATCAGTCTCTGGAATATCTCCATCAAATGGGATATGAACATTGACCAGAATTGTACCCTTATCCCTGAGCATGGATTGAAGTTCGTCCACGCTGATCTCGGTATACGCGCCGCTCTGGGTCTCAACTTGCTTGCCCACAACCGATGTTTCTCCTGGCTGACAAGCTGACAGCAAAACCAGTCCGAATAGCGCAACACCAGCCAAAAATCGTTTCATAAACCATTCTCCGAATGATTTGTCAAACCACTTATTTCCAGTGCTTTTATTGGGAATTTATAGTTGACAAAAATTGAATTTTCGATGCTTTTTCTTGTTTGTAAAGAATATATCTGAATAATAAAAAAATGACATCCGCTATCTAGCTAGTTCGAGGATAGGCAAAATGGCTTACTCGGAAATGCGTCATATGACGCTATTGCTCTGACTTTGTTTTTCTTATACTCAGCATATATATCAAAGGGTTTTCCTATGTCTTATAATACTTTTCTCTCAAGCATTCCCAGCGATTGCGAGATCGTTTGTACACAATTAATACGATATCTGGAAAGGGCTGGTTATCGAGTCATGCGTTCGTTTGATTTGCAGCGGGCGAGAGCAGTGCAAACCGTAGGTATCTGCCCCCACCATGGCAATACCGAATGTAACTGCCAGATGATTGTCTTATTGGTCTATTTGCAAAATGGAGAACCCTGTACCATAACCGCTATTGGACGTGATGGAGTTACGAATCTCGAGTTGGCTGAAGATTTGCCTGCGGATGAAAAAATTTTTCTATTTAAGATCATCAAAGATGTTTTCGCTCAAGTCAATCCATCTGGAAAGAATGAAGTATCTGCAAGCATCTAACAACTATTAACAATAAAGGAGTTTATTATGGGTAAACGTGAAGCACGACGAGAAAAGCAACGTCGAAAGAAATTACAAAACCGGTTGATCATGGGCAGCATTGCAATTATTGCCCTGTTGGTTGTGGGATTTTTAGGCTGGCAGGCGGTACGTCCGCCAGAAGGAGAAACATTCCCAATAATGGGAAACTCTGATGAGCATATTGAGGAAGGGAGCGATCCGGGGCCATTCAATTCCAATCCGCCAACGTCAGGACGTCATTATGGAGGGGAATTTGACGCTGGTTTTTATACCGCTTCTTCCCCGGAAGCACAGGTTCCCTACCCTGAAGGTTATCTGGGACATAACCTGGAGCATGGCTATGTCATCCTTTGGTATAACTGCGAATTACTGGACGCTCCGGATTGTGAAAATTTGAAATCTGAGATCCAGGATGTGATGGATAATTATGATAATTTTAAATTGATCGCATTTCCCAGCGACTCGTTGGAGGAACCGCTTGTGATGGTTTCCTGGGGACAAATGCTGCGTTTTGAGACCTTTGACAAGGGGCTGGCAAGCAAGTTTATCAGCGTCAACCGGAACCAGGCACCAGAACCAAACGCGCCTTAATTGCGAAGCCGATTTTTAATACCCAGCCAATCTGGGCAATAGATTTCACCCTCGGCATGTAGGGAGAAATAGTATGAATAAACGATTTGGGTTGATATTGCTTCTATTCGCCATTTTTTCAGCCGCCGGGATATTCTTTTGGCATTGGCAGGCTAATCTTGATGATAGGGTAACAATTAATGGGATAACTGTTCCACCTGTTCCAATACTGGACGCAGGAGACCTTTCCCAAGGTCGGGAAATCTACAGTCAAAAATGCGCCTCTTGCCACGGCACAGAACTGGAAGGTGTCTCTGGTTGGAAAATATCCCAACCAGATGGCACATTGCTTCCGCCACCGCATGATAGCGGCGGTCATACCTGGCACCATCCTGACGCGCTATTGCTCAAGATCATTTCCGAGGGAGGTCAACCTGAAAACGGGAATATGCCCTCATTTGCCGAAATCTTGAGTGATGATGAGATGCACAAAGTATTGACCTTCATCAAATCATCATGGGGAGCAGAAGAGCGTGAGTTTCAATGGTGGATATCTTTCACACAAAACAGCTTTTATGAATGATGTCTTATAGTAAAATCACCCTATGACAACTTCATTTTCCCCCATCCGGGTTTTGCTGGCTGATGACCATGCTGTTGTACGAGCCGGCATCCGCCAGTTTTTAGAGCAAGCTGAGGATATACAAATTGTCGCCGAAGCAGACGATGGAGAAATGGCAAAAATACTGATTGCCGAGCATCTCCCGGATGTCGCGGTATTGGATATCCAGATGCCAAAAGCGACCGGGATTGAAGTTACTCGCTGGGTACGCGCGAATCAACTGGAGATTGGCATCCTAATTCTGACCGCCTACGATGATGCCCCTTATATTACGGCTGTTTTACAGGCAGGTGCAAACGGTTATGTACTAAAAACTGCTGCTCCTCGTGAGATAATTCGCGCAGTACGGGATGTCCATGCCGGAAGTTCAGCGTTAGACGCCAGTATTCTCAGCAAAATGATGGCTCAAATGACAGCGATCAAGGATACTCCACCTGTGGATGAGCTCACGAATAGAGAGATGGAAGTGCTGGTCCTGGTGGGGAAAGGCTACACCAACAAAGCTATCGGCGCTCAGTTGAGGATCAGCGATCGCACCGTGCAGGGACATCTGGCACATATATTTAATAAACTCCAGGTTTCCAGCCGGACAGAAGCAGTGATGCGCGCGGTATCACTGAGTTGGTTATCTCCTGATCTGGGATAATGGCTTTCAGAATAAATGAGAACGTCATTGCTGGGCGACCTTCTTAATATAAAATGCCAAATTCAAATCCAATTCCTCTTCCCGGTTTGCGCTGGCGCGGCCTGACCTTACAGCTTTTCGCATGGGTCGTCCTGCCCCTGGTTGCACTACTGTTGCTCGCCACCCTGGGCAGTATGGCATTGCACCAACGCGCAATGCGGACTCTGGTTGGCGAGCGTGATGAACGGGCAGCGCGAACTGCTGCCAGTGCGCTTACAGAAAAACTGAGTCATCGAGCCGCAGCCGTGCGTGGCCTGTCATTGCGGGCTGCAGACGGGCATCCTCTCAACGATATTCTTCTATCCTCCAATTTCCTCCTGCCGTATTTTGACGCCGGGCTTGCCTTTTTCTCCCCTGAAGGGGTATTACTCGAATCTGCCGGGGACGATTCTTTGTGGACAAAAAATGCAGACGCTTTTCGAATTGTGCTGAACGAAACCCTCAAGCTGGCTACAGAGGAGCCGCGCTTTTCATCGGTCATTCCTTCTTTTAATGGTAACAAGCCGATTGTCCTCCTGACAGCGGTCGCCCACCCTGGTGACCCGATTGTCGTGGGGGCATTATTTCCATCCATGTTGGCAGAGGGCACTCTAACCCAACTTTTTGAAGTAGCAGCGCAAGGCGAGGTTTTTTTGATTTCTCCTGATGGGCAGGTTTTGTATAGCATGCAGGATGATGTACCGCTCACCGACCCCCTTGCTCATCCAGGCGTTAGCGCTGCATTGCAAACCGAAAGCGGTGCGATCTATATTCCCGCCGAGGATGGCGAAAAAGTGATCGCGTATAGCGGGGTTGCGCCCGTAGGCTGGGCCTTGATCATTGTGGAAACCTGGGAAACCGTGACAACACCACTCCTCAACACAACCTTATTTGCCCCACTGATTCTCATCCCCATCCTTTTGCTCTCCCTTGTTGCTTTGTGGTTTGGGGCCGGTCAAATTGTACAGCCCTTGCAAAATTTGGAAGGGCGTGCGCGTGAATTGGCCTGGGGTGATTTTAATAGCATCGAAGCTTCTGTAGGTGGTATTGCTGAAATTAATCGCCTGCAAAATGCGCTTATTTATCTGGCGCGGAAGGTACAGGCCTCTCAAAAAAGTTTACGAGGTTATATCGGTGCTATCACAACAGGACAGGAGGATGAACGTCGCCGCTTGGCGCGGGAACTGCACGATGAGACCATCCAGTCATTGATCGCTCTTAATCAGCGTGTGCAATTGGCCCAGATGAATATTGATGAGGGTCGCACAGTGGATCAGTTGGATGAAATCCAGAAAATGACCGAGGAGACGATACAGGATCTGCGCCGTCTGACACGTGCCCTGCGTCCGCTTTATCTCGAAGATTTGGGCCTGGTCGCCGCGCTGGATATGCTGGCCCGCGAAACACAGGATTCTTCCGCAATACCGATCACGTTTCGGCGGCTGGGTCGTGAACTTCGTTTGCCTCCTGATGCGGAATTGGCACTCTACCGCATGACGCAGGAGGGTTTGAGTAATATCCAGCGTCACGCACAGGCTACACAGGCCACCGTGCAAATTGAGTTTGCACCTGAGCGGGTCATATTGACTATCTCTGACAACGGATCTGGATTCGAAGTTCCCAAAAGCCCGGCAGAGTTCGCCCCCCACGGCCACTTTGGGTTGTTGGGACTATATGAGCGAGCGGAATTACTCAACGCCGTATTAGAAATTTACTCAGAACCAAACGAGGGGACACGCCTGGCCGTATCCCTGCCGCTAAAGATAAACTGACTGAGTTCTCAAACTCAGATTTTTAGACCCCATAGGCGATTTTGCCTATAAAAAGCCCGTCAAATGGCTCTTGGGATTCCAGGGCAATCCGGATAAGATTATTTGGAAGATATATAAACTGAAAGGAATTTTTTGATGCGTTCACGATTCATGATTTTATTTCTTGGATTTTTAGTCTTGGCGCTAAGTGCTTGTGGGAGCCAAAACAAGGCATTAATTACACTTGCCCCGGATCGCTTAACTTTTCTGTTTTTCTTCACCGATGGTTGAGCTCCTTGAGCAGCAATGGAGCCTGTCGTGAATGGGCTTGAAGATATTTATGGAAGTGAGATTGACGTTCGACGTCTTAACGCAAATTTACCTGATGGAAAATCTGCATTTCAATATTACAGCCTTCAAGGACATCCATCTTTTGTATTGTTAAATCCAGAGGGTGAAGTTCTTTGGCAAGGTTTGGGTGAACAATCTAGCGAAAGTTTGCACGAAAATATAGATATTGCACTGGGCAAATAGCATTGAATGGTAAAAGAACGCTGAAACAAAAAAGACACGAGCGCTTTAGAAAGATCGTGTCTTTTTTGTTTTGCGATCAGGTTAATATGCCTGGGAACCTATGCGAGGGATCACGCAGGTGGGATATGTGAGGATTTTCTATAATAGCCACATTATCTACACAAACTCTTTACGAAACCTACACTTCTTTCTCACAAGTTCTTTTTATAGTATGAACATGAAAGTGCAGTTATGCATATTTCATTAATCAAACCACAGAGGTAATAGAATGACTTCAAAGGAAATTTCAAGGCGCGATTTCTTGCGTCTTTTAGGGATAAGTGGCGGGGCAGCTCTCTTGAGCGCTTGCGCGCCAAAGGCGTTGACCGAAACCGCATTTCCGCCGACGGCTATTCCGTCAGCGAGCACGGCTGGCCGCGCTTCGGGCGGGGTGGATGTTGAAATCGCGCTGAAAGCCGTCGAAGGGGAGGCGCAAATCCTTTCGGGCAAGGCAACGCGCGTATGGCGGTATCAGGGTGAGGTCATGAGCGGTCCCGCCGATGCGCTGCAAATCGTCCCGAACAGTTATTTGGGTCCGATCTTTAATGTCAAAAAGGGACAAAAAATCCGCATCCATTTCACCAATGAGCTGCGCGAATCATCCATCGTCCACTGGCATGGCTTGCATGTCCCCGTCGAAGCGGATGGGCATCCCCGTTTGGCAATTGAGCCCGGCGAAACATATATTTACGATTTTACGGTGCTTGATCGCGCTGGAACGTATTGGTATCATCCGCATCCGCACGGTCGGACGGGACCGCAAGCGTACGCAGGTTTGGCTGGGCTTTTTCTGATCAGCGATGACGAGGAAAGCAGTTTGGGGCTGCCATCTGGTGATTACGATTTACCGATTGTGCTTCAGGATCGTATCTTTGATAATAATAACCAACTGGTCTATGGTGGCAGCGGAATGATGGACCAGATGATGGGCTTTTTGGGAGACCAGCTTCTGGTCAATGGGCAGGCAGATTTTAGCCTGTCGGTTGAGACGCGCCCCTATCGTCTGCGTTTTCTGAATGGATCAAACTCTCGTATCTACAAATTGGCCTGGGATGACGGTACGCCGCTGACCGTGTTGGGCACAGACGGTGGCTTGTTGGAAAAGCCCGTAAAACGCGACTATATCACCCTCGCGCCAGCACAGCGTGTGGAATTATGGGTGGATTTCAGCAAAGACGAGATCGGCAGCGAACGGAATTTGGTCAGCCTGCCTTTTGATGCTTATGGCGGATGGACTGAATATCGGGTTTTGCCTGTAAAGGTGGAAAAGGCTGTGACCGTTTCTGCCCCTATCCCTGGCACACTTTCAACAATTAATTGGCATAACGAAAATGAAGCTGTCAATCGCCGTTCTCCACGCGACTTCACGCTGGCGATGGGCATGGGGATGCAGTGGTCACTCAATAATCGCACCTTTGAGATGGAATCTGTTGAAAAAGATGAGATCGTAAAATTAGGGGATCTGGAAGTTTGGGAGTTTAAAAATCAAGCTGGCGGCGGCATGGGTATGGGCATGGGCATGATGAACGAATCTTTACCGCACCCAATGCATGTGCATGGCTTGCAATATCAGGTCATTGAGCGGGAAGTTGACTCTACCGGTCGTGGTGCCTGGAACACTCTCAAGGACGGTCATGTGGACGAGGGTTGGCACGATACCGTGCTGGTAATGCCAGGCGAGCGTGTCAAAATTTTATTGAAGTTCGAGGATTTCACAGGCTTGTACCTCTATCATTGCCATAATCTCGAACATGAAGACATGGGTATGATGCGAAACTATCGCGTTGATGCCTAAAAAATAACATTCAAGGATTTAGATAAAGGAGTAATATGATGATGGGATTTGGTGGCTTGGGAATGATCCTCTTTTGGGTCGTCGTGATCGTCGGAATCATCTGGCTGGTTATTGCATTGGGAGGTTCAAACCTTCAATTGCCAAAGCAGTCTGGAAATGGGCAAAGTGCTCGCGAGATTCTCGATCAACGTTATGCGCGTGGTGAAATCGACCGTGAAGAGTACGAAGCGATGAAGCAAGATTTGAAGTAAAAAAGTTCTTCTCCTCTTTCAGAAGACACCGAGTGTTTGCCCCTTTTGGGATTTTTCGCAAAAATGCTCGGTGTCTTTGTTTAAATATACGCAAAATTGCCTATGATTTTCTGCGCTGAATAACGCTTGTAGAACCTCCTGTTTATCTCTATACTATTTCAATAACCTCAGTAATTTTTATCCAAAGGAAAGAAAAATGGACGACAAACACAAAATGCACGATATGCAAGAAGAGGGCAATGAGCATCCTGCTCATCAGGAATACAATCAGCACGAAGGTCATCAGATGCACAGCAGGGATGAGGAAGGCATGGATTATGCTGAGCATAGCGGGAAAAAGGAAGGACATGATGAACATGCGGGACACACCGATCACAGTGGCCACGAGCAGATGTTCCGGCAGCGTTTTTGGATCAGCTCCCTGATTTCCATTCCTGTGCTGCTATACAGCCCATCCATCCAAAACTGGTTTGGCTTCTCCATGCCGATCTTCCCCGGAAGCGACTGGATCACTCCCATTCTCGCTGTGATCATCTTCTTCTACGGCGGTCTGCCCTTCCTGAAAATGGCTGTCCCCGAAATCAAAACCCGCAAACCAGGCATGATGACCCTCATCTCGCTGGCGATTGGCGTCGCCTTCATATATAGTATCATTGCTCTCTTTCTTCCCACCGAGAGCGGCTTTTTCTGGGAATTGGTCACGCTGATTGACATCATGCTTTTGGGACACTGGATGGAGATGCGCTCTGTGCGTCAGGCTTCCGGTGCCTTAAATGCCCTGGCGAAACTGCTCCCGGACACCGCCGAGCGGATCGAAGCTGAGGGACAAGTGCGTGAGGTACCCGTAGCATCTCTGCAGAAAGATGACTTGCTCCTCGTCCGTCCTGGAGCCAGCGTCCCCGCTGATGGGGAGGTTGTCGATGGAAATTCGGATGTGAACGAATCGATGATTACCGGCGAGTCGCTGCCCGTCTCAAAGGGACAGGGAGATCAGGTAATAGCCGGGACGATCAACGGAGATGGCAGTTTACGGGTGCGAGTAAACGCACTTGGCGATGAAACCGCTCTGGCAGGAATCATGCGGTTGGTTGAGCAAGCCCAACAAAGTAAATCGGATACCCAAATTCTGGCAGATAAAGCTGCGGGCTGGCTATTCTATATTGCACTGGGCGTCGCCGCGCTGACGGCTGTCCTCTGGACGATTGGGGTTGGCTTCAGTGTGGAAGTGGTTGCACGAGTTGCGACGGTGTTGGTCATCGCTTGCCCGCACGCGCTGGGATTGGCTGTTCCGCTGGTCGTTGCAATTACCACCTCGATGGGCGCGGAGAACGGTATTCTCGTCCGTGACCGCCTCGCCCTGGAAACAGCTCGTGAGATTAACACCGTCATTTTCGATAAAACCGGGACGCTTACCTTGGGTGAGTTCGGTGTCGTTGGCATTGCCACCGCCGAAGGCTGGAAGGAAAGCGATGCCTTGGCGCTGGCCGCCGCCATCGAAGGCGACTCGGAACACACCATTGCACGCGGCATTCGTCGAACAGCCGAAGTACGCGGGCTGACCCTCCCGAAAGTGAGCGATTTTGAAGCCATCAAGGGGCGCGGCGTCAAAGCGATTAGTGGCGGGGAAAGCGTCCATATTGGCGGCCCGCGTCTGCTGGAAATGTTGAGCACAAAACTCCCTGTCAGCCTGGCGGATTTTGAAAAACGCACCTCGGCTCGGGGGCAAAGCAGTGTCTATCTCTTCCAAAACGAAAAAGCCGTCGCCGCCTTTGCCCTCGCGGACGTGATCCGTCCAGAGAGTAAGGCAGCGATCAAAAAATTGCACTCAATGAATATTCAGGTTGCCATGCTGACCGGAGACAGCCGGGCTGTGGCAGAAACTGTCGCAGAGGAATTGGGCATTGACCAGGTTTTTGCAGAAGTCCTGCCTGAAGAGAAAGATCAAAAAGTGGCAGCATTGCAATCGCAGGGTCGCAAGGTAGCGATGGTTGGCGATGGCGTGAACGACGCGCCTGCCTTGACCCGGGCAGACGTGGGCATTGCCATTGGGGGCGGCACAGACGTGGCGATTGAATCGGCGGGGATTGTCCTGGTCAAGAGCAACCCGCTGGACGTGGTTAAGATTTTCGCCCTCAGCCGTGCGAGCTATCGCAAGATGATCCAAAATCTATGGTGGGCGGCTGGATATAATATCATTGCCTTACCGCTGGCGGCGGGGATTTTAGCTCCCTGGGGAATCCTGCTTTCACCAGCTGTCGGTGCGGCGCTCATGTCACTAAGCACAGTGGTTGTCGCAATTAATGCTCAGCTATTGCGGCGGAGCAGTTTGATGGCGTAACCGCTCTTTGAATTAGTGACAATAATTTCATGTGAGGGACTAAATAATTACGCCCGATCTATAAGTAATAAAGGCCTTGCTTTAATAAAGGAGCAGGGCCATTTGTATGTCTAAAGACCCATATTTTCCAAACAACCTATGGCCCATGCTACGTACGCAACATTCCCGCCAGTAGTATATTCCACAAGTTTCTAATAAGTGCTATGTGCAAAACTGTAACTATTTAATCGCAACGACACTGATTCAAAAGCACGCCAAGTGTCAAGAAAAATAAATTTGGGAGAGGAGATACTTATGTTTTATGTGGAGGCGAGATGATATCAGATTAGATTAGGACTTACGCATTTTAGGCTCTGGCTGGATTTGAAATCCAGCGATTTCTCATAAACACGGGGATTGCAAATCCCCTTCGAGCCTAAAAAACGCTTTTTTCTGCGTAAGTCCTATAGATAATACTCACTCAAAGAAGGGCTGATCTACTCATAAACGAAAAGAAACTTGTTCAAAAACAAGTTTCTTTTCGTTACCTTTTTTTAAAGATCTTCTGTCAATTAATTTTCAAGGTTATTTTTCACAAAACCAATTAACTCGTCTACTTCAACATACATCGTGCGCTCAGGATTATCTGGGGACCCATAATCCTTGACCCAAACGATCTTTCCATCTTTGTTTACCAAAACAAAGGTATGGCTCGGTTCACCATTATCAATCGCCCATTGCAATACATCATAATTGGCTGAAACCTGGAGGTCTGGATCAGAGAGAACTGGAATATCCGTAATGCCTAATGCAACCGATTCAGTAGCCAAATCTGCAACAGAGTCGCGGGCAATGCTGATAACCTGGACGTTTAACGCTTGGAATTCTGAACTGTTTTGCAAATCAACGATTTGCTTCATACAGGGTGGTCAGCCAACCGCCATATGAAAGAAAAGCAGAACTGGAGTTCCCGCATAATCTGATAAGGAGACCTGGTCTCCAATTGCATTATCCAAAGTAAAGGCAGGTGCAATTATTTGTGCCGTTGTGGATGCAGGGGCTTGTTGTGGGACACATGCAACAAGAATTACAAATGAAATAATGAGCAAAACTTGTCGCGCAATTTTTAATTTCATAGATGATCCTTTATTGATTTAATGATAGGAGTAGAAATATAACACAACGGAAAACCAAACCAAGCTTTATTAATGAAACTATTAGTTGGCTTCTACCCCTTGACATTGTGAGAATATGCGCTACTATATCTGCATATATGAACAAGTGTTCATATAAACGGATAATAATGGTGAAATTATGACTCTTTTAGACGAAGCTCAAGCCGGTCAGCTCGCAGAGTTTTTTAGCGCCCTGAGCGATCCCAGCCGGGTGCGGATAATTGGAGCCTTACTGGAGGGCGAGACCAATGTTGGTGCGCTGGCCGAAATAGTCGGGATTAGCGAATCGGCGGTCTCACATCAGTTGCGCACCCTGAGGCAGATGCGCCTGGTGCGGGCCAGACGTCAGGGACGCGAAATTTTTTATATATTGGATGATGCCCATGTTGCCGATATATTTCGTCGCAGCCTGGATCATATCAAACACGATTGAATTTATAATAATAGATTGGCAGGAAGATTGAAATGCCCGAGAAGACTGTAGAAATCGAAATCCCATTGCTTTTGCCTGAAATAGAAGGTGATCAGGACGATTGCCTGATCCGTTTGCAGGATGACTTGCGTCGGCGAAAAGGCATTTTACACGTTCACCTGGAAAATGAGATGGCCCCCTCTTGTATATGCGTACACTTCAACCCTAATCTGATCTCACTGAAAAATGTGCGGAGATTGGCCCAAAAAACAGGGTCAACGCTAACCAATCGTTACCGGCATGAGCAAATCCCTTTCGAAGGAATGGACAACGCTGATGAAGCCCCGGCCCTGCGACGTAAATTGGAGGGACTGCCAGGTATGGTCCATGCCAATGTCAATTATGCCGCTGGAATTGCTTTTGTAGCCTATGACACAAAGGTCTTATTGCCAGGCGCTATCGCAAAAACCATGCGGGCCATGAAAATAAAGCCCTTGGAATGGCCGCTGGCTGATGAAGATCCTGAAATTGATCGCGATCATGGTAGCGCTCCCGCTTTTTTGCCGCACTGGGCACAGGAACAGTGGACGCTGATCCTTGTTGGCATCGCCGGGCTTTTTCTCCTGTTCGGATGGGCAGGAACAGTATTTTTCAATTTCCCAGCGCAAACTGCCCTGATATTTTTCCTGTTATCCTATCTGAGTGGTGGTTATGATATTGCCACTCATGCCATTCCGGGTCTTATCAGGGGAAGGTTCGATACGGACGTGCTTATGCTTGCCGCCGCTATCGGAGCAGCGATTCTCGGCGAGTGGGCTGAGGGCGCTTTCCTTCTTTTCCTTTTCAGTCTGGGGCATGCCGGAGAGCATTATGCCCTTGATCGTGCCCGAAACGCAGTCAATTCTTTGGGAAAGCTGATGCCCAGGACTGCACAATTGAAAAAAGATGGACAGGTTGTCGAGCGTCTGGTTGGGCGACTGAAAGTAGGCGATGTGGTTCTCGTCCGCCCGGGTGATCGGATCCCGGTAGATGGGAAGATTCTCACCGGAGAAAGCGCTGTGGATCAGAGTCCGGTTACGGGGGAGAGCGTTCCGGTTTTCAAATCTGCAGGAGAGGATGTTTTTGCAGGCACGATCAATCAGGATGCTGCCCTGGAAGTGGAAGTCTCCCGTCTGGCTAAAGATAATACGCTTGCACGGGTGATGCAAATGGTGGTGGAAGCACAAAGCCAGCAAAGCCCGACCCAACAATTTACGGAGCAATTCACCGCCTGGTTTGTGCCCGCTGTATTGATTTTCGTTTTGCTGATTGTTGTCGTCCCACCGTTAACGGGCTGGATGACTTTGTCAGAGAGTTTTTATCGTGGGATGCTGTTACTGGTTGCAGCCTCACCCTGTGCGCTGGCGCTGGGAACGCCGGCTTCGATTTTGGCAGGTATTGCGCAGGCTGCAAGAAACGGAGTCCTGATCAAAGGCGGTGTCCATCTGGAAAATTTGGGTGCTTTGAAAGTGATCGCTTTTGACAAAACCGGCACGCTGACAGAAGGCAAATTCAGGCTGATAGATCTATTGCCATACGGCAATATTGAGGATGATGAATTATTGCGTGTAGCTGGAGCGGTTGAGCAAGGGTCCAATCATCCCCTTGCCCTGGCAATCGTTGAAGCTGCGCGAGAAAGAGATTTCTTATTGCCAACAGCCGATGGGTTTGTAAATCATGCTGGTCGTGGTGTGCAAGGCGATGTGGAGGGTCGTACGGTTCAAATTGGTTCTTTGCGTCTATTTAAGGAGATGAAAGATGTGAAATTGCCGAAGGAGATCCTCAACAGAGTGGCAGCTCTCGAAAGCGAGGGAAAAACCACGATGATCGTTCGCCGTGAGGGAACCTTCCTCGGCATCCTAACCCTGGCCGATACGCCGCGAACAGGTGTTAAGGAGGTTTTGGAATCCTTGCGAGATTTGGGCGTTAAGAAACTGGTCATGCTGACCGGAGATAATGATGATGTTGCAAAACGCATCGGTGGACTGGTTGGTGTCACAGATATTCGTGCTGAGCTATTGCCAGAGGATAAGCTGAATGCCATTCGTGATTTGCAAGAGCGATATGGTCAAATTGCCATGATCGGCGATGGCGTGAACGATGCCCCTGCCCTGGCGACCGCCACGGTTGGCATTGCGATGGGCGGGGCAGGAACAGCCGTGGCCCTGGAAACTGCAGATGTCGCATTAATGGCCGATGATCTGGCTAAATTGCCCTTCGCAGTCGGGCTTAGTCGTGCCAGTCGGACGATCATCCGTCAAAATTTAACGATCGCATTGGGAGTTATTGGACTCTTGATCCTGACCTCCGTAACAGGTTGGCTGGACTTAAGCTGGGCCGTTGTACTGCATGAGGGCAGTAGCATTCTGGTTGTGCTAAATGCATTAAGGATATTGGGCTATCAAAAATAAAATGTAGGTAATACAGAATTTCAATAATCCTTGTCCCAATGCTCTGCGTTCGGGTTCTGGAGACTACAAGAGACGCAGAGCATTACTGGTAGGAAAAGGGTGAAATACGCAAGACCTGATACAGTATATTGGCGAAAGTGTTCTTGCTGCCATTTGGAAAAAAATTAAAGAACAAATATAAACTAAGGAGCAATGATGAATGTTCAAATAGACCGCGATTATATTATTCAAAAAACAAAAGATATGGTTCAAATAAACTCGGTAAATCCCTCCTTATCTCCGGGCGGTAAGGGCGAGGCAGAAATTGGGACCTATGTGGCCGATGTTCTGAGTGACCTTGGATTGGATGTTAAGCTGTATAAACTCAAGCCTGATCGAGTGAATGTGGTCGGGATTTTGAAAGGTGTGGGGGAAGGACGTTCCCTCCTGCTCAATGCCCATCTGGATACTGTTGGCGTCGATGGGATGATCATCGATCCCTTTGGAGCAGAAATCAGGAATGGGCGTCTTTATGGACGAGGATCCCAGGATATGAAGGGCAGCCTCGCAGCGATGATGGGAGCAGCGAAAGCATTTGTAGACACGGGGATTGAATTAGCAGGAGATCTGATCATAACTGGTGTCGCGGATGAGGAATATGCCAGCATTGGCTCTGAAGACCTCGTCAGGCATGTATCTGCGGATGGGGCAATCGTCACAGAACCAACTGACCTTTCATTGTGCCGTGCTCATCGAGGTTTTATCTGGCATGAGGTTGAAACCTTTGGCAGGGCCGCCCACGGTAGTCGTTTCAAAGAAGGAGTCGATGCCAATATGCGCATGGGACGATTTTTAGCTCAGCTGGATAATCTGGAGCAGGAATTGCGAAATAGGCCAGCCCATCCCCTGGTAGGGCCGCCTTCGCTGCATGCCGCCCGTATTCGTGGAGGCCTGGAGATCAGCACTTACGCTGCTCATTGCCTGCTGGAAATCGAAAGGCGCACCAACCCCGGCGAAACAGAATCCCAGGCAACTGCCGAAATCCAATCCATTATTGATCGTTTGGAATCTGATGACCCGACCTTCAAAGCCTCGCTAAAAGCAACCTTTTGGCGGGAACCCTTTGAAGTTGGAGAGGAGGCGCTACTTGTAAAAATTCTGGAAGATTCCATGACCAATCAACTTGGAAGCAAGCCTGCCCACTCAGGTCAAACCTTCTGGACAGATGCGGCCCTTTTTGCGGCTGCGGGGATGGAAACTGCGCTGGTCGGTCCTGTTGGAAATGGCTTGCATTCTGAAGAAGAATGGGTCGATCTTCAGTCTGTAGTAGATTTGGCGCATATTTTGGCAGAAACGGCGATCAAATATTGCCGTTAAGCTCAGGAAAACACTGCGTTTCGATTGAAAGCCAAACGCGATGCGCCCCTTTAAAAATATTATCTTCTTTGAATAAAATATCACCCGCGTTTACGCGCGGGTGATATTTTATGTTTTAGTTAATGGTGGCAGGCCAAAAAGGAGGGCGGACGGTATCCCTAGATTTCGTCGAGCCAGTCATCCACATCTCCTCCATCATCATCTTCTAACTCAATATCTTCTAAATCGATATCGTCTATATCCAAATCATCTAGATCCAAATCATCGAGAGATTCGTCATCATCCCATTTCCCTTCCAAAAGGTCTCCCCCAGCAGGCGAATGGGTCGTGCAGCCCAAATCAGGATCAATCTCTACTGAGGGTGCCGTGCATAAATTATCGTCGAGAAAAAGGCAATCATGGTAGAGGCAGCGGATGCGAGGCATAGGAAACCTAGTCTTGTGAGCCTTCTTGTTTAAGGCGCATAATTGAGATTATAAATATGATGGTGATCACGATTGCAGAGAGAACACAATAAGGACACCAGGCGTGGATTACGAATTCTTCAAGATAAGACAGGTAGGCTGAGTAGATCACACCGATCAGGCTTATACCAAATAAAATCAGACTTCCATTTTCTTCGAGAAATGGCAGGCGCGGTTCCAGAACAAGAATGGCAATAATAAGCAGGAATGTTGCCAGGCCAAAAACCGCAACGGGAATACCGTAAAGCTCAGAGTAGCGACTGGTATTAACGGTGTAGCAATCTCCTATGCCTGGGGCGCAAAGAACTTCGTTATGAGATAACTTGACCCAGGTCAGGTAGGCGGCATCAAGGGCGCCAATAATGGCGGCTGCCAGAGCGATAATGCTAAGTTTTTTCATTTATAAACCTTAATCCATATTTTTTATATTAGACTTCTTACAAAAGTCTTTTTCCACTATGCTCCCTGCGCCATCCTCGGCGCAGGCTCTCCTATTACCACCGCCGAGGACGGCGGCTAAAGCACTGATGCAAGATGTCTATTCTAATCCAAAAACCAGGCATCCACCTGAGCACCTTTTTTCAAAGATTTTACCCCCACTGGGATGATGAGTAAAGCGTTCGCCTGCACCATCGAGAATAGATTTCCGGAGCCTTGATGTCCGGTAAGTTGCGCGTAAAGCTGATTGTCTTTGCGGTCGATGAAGGCGCGGAGGTAACTTTCTCTTCCATCCGATTGGATTGGTTCAAGCAGTTTTACCCGCACACGATCCCGGGTTTGCCTGTTCTCGCTAGAGTGCTCGCTGCGCCCAAGCATCTTCTCAATCACGGGGCGTACAAAAACCATAAAGCCAATGAACGCCGAGACAGGATTTCCTGCCAAGCCAATAAAGGGGATCTCCTTATAATTTCCAAAAGTAAGCGGTTTGCCGGGGCGCATATTGATACGCCAAAAATTCAATATGCCCTCTTCTTCGATCACAGCCTTGATGAAGTCGAAGGAGCCCATACTGACCCCGGCAGAAGAGAGAATCAGATCCGTATCTTTTGCCTTGTCCAGGGCAGCTTTTACCGATTTTGGTGTATCTGCTGCTACACCTAGTGATATGATCTCGCACCCTGCTGATTCAAGCATTGCGCCGAGTGTGTAGGAATTAACATCGTAAATTTTCCCATCAGTCAGCGGTGTTCCTATCGGCGTTAATTCATCTCCGCTGGAGAGCAGGGCAATCCGCGGTTTGCGATAAACGGGGACCTGGGCAACACCCAGCATGGCGAGCATGCCTAAATCCTGGGCACGTAAACGCTGACCAGCAAAAAGGATCCCCGCTCCGTTGCGGATATCGTTGCCTCGTTTACGAATATTGGCGCCAAGCCTCGGCGCCTTGAAAATTTTTACATTTTCAGGAAGAGGGGTTCCAGGGGCGCGATCGTTGAAATCTGTCTCTTCGACGGGAACAACAGCATCAGCGCCCGGTGGCAGGGGAGCACCCGTCATGATACGTGCGGCCTGCCCATTGTGGATTTCTTTGGTGGGCATCTTCCCTGCGGGGATATCGTCCACGACCTGCAAGGTGATTGGCGTGGCCTCGCCAGCCTGGGTCGCATCTGAGGCGAGCAGGGCAAATCCATCCATGGATGAATTGTCAAAAAGAGGCAGGTCTGTTGTCGCCCGAATATCCTCCGCGAGAACGCGCCCGACTGAATCCCTGAGAGGAACCAGGACGCTTGGGAGAGGTTGGAATGGAGCAAGGATGCGTTCAAGCGCATCGTGAACGTATATAAGTGTCATTTTATATCTCTAGCCAGGCAATTGCCGTTGAGCTTCCAGCACATTGGGCAGATTTTCGACGCGCGTCAGTAATCGGCTAAGTTGATTAATATCACTGACTTCAATGACCAATTGAATATCGGCAATTCCTTTGACAACTTTGACATTTGCATCGATCATATTTATTCCATCGTTGGAAAGAATATAGGAAACATCGCCGAAAAGGCCACTGCGATCAAAGGCTGTGATGCGAATAGGAACGGGGTAAGTGCGCGCAAGAGAACCCCAATTAACCTGCACCAAACGTTCTTGTTCGGTAGTGCGGAGGATATTAGGGCAATCACTGCGATGGATGCTGGCGCCTCGTCCACGCGTGATATAGCCGACGATCTCATCTCCCGGGGTTGGATTGCAGCATTTTGCCACATTGGTAAGGAGACCTTTCAGCCCAACGACATTGATCGCATTCGTGGCTTCGGCTCCGCTGTCAGGAGCGGATGGGAGAAGGGTCTCAGCTTGCTGTTCTTCATTTGAAAGTTGGGTAACAACCGAATTGACGGACAGATCGCCAATACCCAGGGCTAGAGATAGATCCTCTGTGCTTTGATAACCCATCCGTCTAGCCAGGTTTTCGAAATTTGTTTTTTCTTTGATACCGATTCTTTGCAGTTCTTTTTCAAGGAGGGTTCGTCCCTGAGCAATATTTTGCGCTTGGTCTTGTTTGCGAAACCAGACACGCATTTTCGATTTCGCACGTTGAGTTTTTACCAGCCCCAGGTTCGTATTTAGCCAGTCTCGGCTGGGGCCTCCGCGTTTTGCCGTCAGGATATGAACTTGTTCACCAGTTTCCAGTTCATGACTAAGCGAGACAAGTTTTCCATTTACCTTTGCACCGCGGCAGCGATGTCCCACGTCTGTGTGGATATGGTAGGCAAAGTCAATCGGTGTTGAGCCGGCTGGCAGGTCGATAATATCCCCATTTGGAGTAAAGATATAGACGCGATCCTGGAAGACATCCGTTTTCATACTTTCAACGAATTCTGTGGCATCATCCACATCCTGATCCCACTCCATCATTCGACGGAGATTGTCAATGCGCTCATTATATAAATCGTTTCTCCCTCCATCTTCTTTATACCGCCAATGGGCTGCGATACCAAACTCTGCGCTTTCGTGCATTTCTGGAGTACGGATCTGTATTTCCAGTGGTTTTCCATCATCGTGGATGACGGCTGTATGCAGTGATTGGTAGAAATTGTCTTTTGGGGCGGCAATATAATCGTCAAATTCGTTGGGCAATGGGCGCCAGCGAGTGTGGATCAAGCCTAGGGCAGAGTAACAATCCGGAACATCATTGACAATGATCCTGATGGCACGCACATCCCGCACCATCTCAAAAGGTTTGTTTTTTTTCATCATCTTGCGATAGATGGAATATATATGTTTCGGACGCCCTGTGACTTTGGATTGAATTCCCTCCCGGGTGAGCATTTTTTCCAGCTCGATCAGCATAAATTGGATCTGTTTTTCACGCCCCTCACGGCGAGCATCAAGATGTGATGCGATCTCTTTATATTTCTCAGGATTTGTATTCCGAAATCCGAGATCTTCCAACTCCCATTTGATTTGCCAGATACCCAGCCGATTGGCTAGGGGAGCAAAAATATCTAGCGTTTGTTGTGCGATCCGCTTGCGTTTGTGTTCAGGCATAAATCTCAGTGTACGCATATTATGGAGACGATCAGCAAGTTTGATCAGAACTATGCGAACATCATTTCCCATCGCAAGAAAGGTCTTTCGCAAGGTTTCAGAGACCAGGTCGGGACTACGACCCATCAGGGCAGGTTTATTGTAGCGTTCTTCTTCTGCTTCATTTTCCTGCTGGCGCAGCTCTCCAGTTTCGCTGGCTTTGAGGATCTCTGCGTGTTGATTATCCTTGGAGACGCGCGGTAAATTGGTTAATTTTGTGACCCCATCTACCAAATTTGTGATTTCTCCGCCAAAATCACTTTGCAGATCTTCTAATGTGATTTTGGTATCCTCTACTGTGTCGTGTAGAAGGCCTGCAGCTATGACGGCTGTCGGAACCTGTAGTTCTGCCAGTATAGAAGCCACAGCAAGGCAATGGGTGACATAAGGCTCCCCTGAAGCCCGTTTTTGCCCACGGTGGGCTTTTTCAGCAACCCTATAGGCGCGTTGAACCAGCTCTCTGTCTGCCAGGCTATTTTTTTCAGGGAGTTGGGCAAGCAGCCCATCGATGGTAATTGCAACGGTTGAACTTTTCATATAATCCTATTTTAGCTCATGCTGTGAAGTTGTCAAACAACGCTTTGACATCCATGCCCTCTCATGCTAAACTAGCCACGTTCATTGTGGCGCTCTCGGAAGAGAGCGCCTTTTTCGGGCAAGTTACCAAACAGGAATATGTGATGAGAACAGTATTCTGGGATTACGAAACTAACGAAACAAAAATGATTGACCAGCGTCTGTTGCCAGAGGCTTATGAGATCGTCTCCTTTCAGCGTTATGCAGACGTGGGAACAGCAATTACCGATATGGTCATTCGTGGCGCACCGGCAATTGGCGCTGCCGCAGGATTTGGGATGGCATTGGCAGCACAGGAATCCAGAGCAAGTGACCTTGTCTCGTTACGTGCGGATCTTCAATCTGCTGCCGATATTTTACGTGTTGCCCGCCCCACGGCAGTCAACCTCGCCTGGGCTCTCGACAGAATCTTGGGCGTTGCGAATTCATTTGAAGGCAGCACGGATGATCTGAGAGAGGCCATGTTAAAAGAAGCCCAGCTCATCGCCGACGAAGATGTTGAAATTAACAAACGGATGGCTGAATATGGCGCGGCGCTGATCGAGGATGGTGATACGATCATTCATCATTGCAATACTGGCTCCCTTGCCACGGTTGACTGGGGGACAGCTCTGGGTGTGATCCATACCGCGCATGAACAGGGCAAAAATATCCATGTGTTGGTTGATGAGACTCGACCACGTTTGCAGGGCGCGCGCCTGACAGCCTGGGAGTTAAAAGAATACGGCATCCCATTTGATATTATCAGCGATAATATGGCGGGGCATTTCCTCTACACTGGTCAGGTCCAGCGGGTTGTTTTTGGCTCAGATCGAACAGCGGCAAACGGAGATGTGGTCAATAAAATCGGAACGTATATGCTTTCACTAGCTGCAAAAGACAATGATGTACCAGCATATGCAGTTGTTCCTACCTCAACGATTGATTTATCATTGGCTCATGGTGGTTTGATCCCCATCGAAGAGCGTGGGCAGGAAGAAGTTCTTAGTCTTGAGTTACTGGGGCGAAAAGCATCACCTGTTGGTTCAACGGCACGCAATATTGCTTTCGATGTCACACCGCATCGATTGGTAACGGCTATCGTGACTGAAAACGGGGTCGTTTATCCGCCCTTTGATTTGAATTTGAAGAAAGTGGTTGAAAACAAATGATGGATATTTTACTTACTGGCTCTGTGGCCTACGATTACTTGATGACCTTCCCGGGTAAATTTGAAGAACAGATTCTCCCCGAACGTCTCTCCTCGATCAGCCTCTCCTTTTTAGTGGATTCGATGACCCGTCAACGTGGTGGTGTTGCCCCAAATATCGCTTATACCCTGGCTTTGCTGGGTAAAAAACCGCGTTTGATGGCGACTGTAGGCGAGGATTTTGGTGACTACCGAACCTGGCTTGACGCTCAGGGAGTGGACACAAAATCTGCACAGGTCGTGCCAGGAGTTTTTACTGCATCCTTCTTTGCAACCACTGATCAAACCAGTGCACAGATTGCCAGTTTTTATCCGGGCGCTATGGCCCACGCAGCGGAACAATCCCTTAAAGATATCACGCCAAAGCCTGATCTGGTCGTTGTCTCCCCCAACGATCCGGCAGCGATGAAAAACTTCGCTGCCGAGTGCCGTGAACTGGATATTCCCTATCTCTACGACCCAAGCCAGCAATTGCTGCGTCTCGAGGGAGATGAGATCGCCCGCGACATGCAGGGGGCGCACTTCCTTTTTGTGAATGATTACGAATTTGGCCTGATCTCGAAAAAAACCGGGTTGGATTTGGATGGGATGCTTGAACAGGTTAAGATCATCATTGTCACGCGTGGTAAAGATGGCGCGGATGTTTATGCCGATGGGAATGAATATCATATCCCGACCGTCCCTGAACAGGAGATCGTTGATCCGACAGGGGTGGGCGATGCCTTCCGTGGCGGATTTTTAGCCGCCTATGCTCATGGCTGGGATTGGGAACTCTGTGGTCAGATTGGTTCCCTGGCAGCCGTCTATGTGCTGGAGCAAAATGGCACCCAAAATCATAGCTATTCACGGGAAGAATTTGTAACCCGGTTTAGACAGCATTTTGATGATGCTGGTAAACTTGATATACTTTTGTATTAATTATTTATTTTTAAATAACTAGAAAACAACTAGTAAGGAGTAATAATGACTGAATACGATATTAAAGATCTGAGTCTCGCAGAGGGCGGCCGTCGCCGCATCGATTGGGCAGAGCGCGAGATGCCTGTTTTGCGCCAAATCAAGGAACGTTTTACGAAGGAAAAACCTTTTAAGGGAATTCGCATGTCGGCTTGTTTGCACGTCACCACCGAGACCGCCAATTTAATGGCCACTCTGCAGGCGGGCGGGGCAGATGTGGTGATAACGGCATCAAACCCCTTGTCCACGCAGGATGACGTAGCTGCTGCCCTTGTCAATCAATATGAGATCCCGGTTTTCGCCATCAAAGGCGAAAGCAACGCGACTTACTACAAACATCTGACCGCTGCCCTTGACCACAAACCCCATATCACTATGGATGATGGCGCAGATTTGGTTTCTGTGATCCACAAGGATCGCCGTGAACTGCTCGATGGCATTATCGGCAGCACCGAGGAGACAACCACTGGCGTGATCCGCTTGAAGGCTATGTCCGCCGACGGTGCGCTGGAATTCCCTGTGATCGCAGTCAATGATGCGCTAACGAAACATCTCTTTGACAATCGCTATGGAACCGGTCAATCGACAATTGACGGCATCTTTCGTGCGACCAACGTGCTAATTGCAGGTAAAACATTTGTCGTGGCTGGGTATGGTTGGTGCGCCCGCGGCCTTGCCATGCGTGCAGCAGGTATGGGTGCGAACGTGATCGTGACAGAAATTGATCCAATGAAAGCCCTCGAAGCTGTTATGGATGGATACCGCGTTATGCCGATGATCGAAGCTGCCCCCATTGGTGACTTCTTTGTCACCCTGACAGGCGACATAAATGTGATCGACAAACACCACTTTGAAGTGATGAAAGATGGCGCCATTGTTGCCAATTCTGGCCACTTCAATGTTGAGATCAATATTCCATCCTTGGCTGAGATGGCTGTAGGTGACCCAACCTTGGTACGTCCCTTTGTTGAACAATACGATCTGCCCGATGGCCGCCGCATCCATATCTTGGGTGAAGGTCGCCTGATCAATCTGGCTGCTGCTGAGGGGCATCCCGCCTCGGTGATGGATATGTCTTTCGCCAACCAGGCGCTCTCAGCTGAATATATGGTCAAGAACGCCAAGACCATGGAAGCGAAGGTTTATTCCGTGCCGGAAGATATTGACAACGAAATTGCCCGTCTGAAACTGGAAGCAATGGGCGTTGGTATCGATATTCTGACCGCAGAGCAGATCAAGTACCTGAACTCCTGGGAAGAGGGCACTTAAGCCAGCAAAGATTATTGGTAATTTAAAAGGGCGGACAATTGTCCGCCCTTTTTTGATAGAATATGACGATGGATATTCGCCCTGTATTCGAATTGACTGATGAAGTCTATGACGCATTTTTGCGATTAATTCCCCAACTCTCGTCGGTTGGTGTTCCCACCCGGGATGAATTGTCGGAGTTGATTGTAGCGGATGCGACTACCCTCCTTGTGGCCCGTCAGGATGGCGGAGGCAAGCCGATCATCGGAGCGCTGACTCTGGTTTGCTTCCGTGTCCCAACCGGATTACGTGCCCATATCGAGGATGTCATTGTGGACGAATCTGCGCGAGGGCAGGGTGTTGGTGAGGCGTTGATGCGGGAAGGTCTCCGTTTGGCGGCAGAGTACGGCGCGAAGGGGATGATGCTCACATCCAACCCGCGACGTGTGGCAGCGAATAAGCTTTATCAGAAAATGGGATTTAAAGAATGGGAAACAAATCTCTATTTCTATGAATTTTAGGTGAAGCGAAGATATTTTTCTGTTGCCTTTTCAAGATCTGCATAATAGCCGCGATAGGATTCGGGCAGCAATTTGGCCATTTGATACATCATCTCATCGACCATTTTTTGTCTCACCTCGCTGGTGACTCGCTCTCCTTGGCTTTCGAGGAAAAAAGGTTTTCCCACCCGGATATGAAAATCAGTTCGTCTTAATCGTTTTATGTTTTCAGGAAATGCCTCTCCACCCCAATGAGCAACAGGTTGCAGTGGTGCCTTACTGCGCAGTGCAATCGGCACGATACCGGGGAGGGCGCGATTTAACTGACCACCCCGACTGCGGGTACCTTCGGGAGAAATTCCAAAAATATAGCCTTCTTTGAGCATCGATAAAGATTTCCGAATTGCGGTCATATCTGCTTCGCCACGTCTCACCGGGATCAGTTTCCAAACATTGAAAAGCCAATAAAAAAGAGGGTTATCCCAAGATTCAGCTTTTGCCATTGCGGTAATTGGTCTGGGCTGGAGATGGGAAAATATAAGAGGAACTTCCAGTGAATTAATATGATTGGCGAAAAGAATTAGCGGTCCAGTGCGGGAAACTTTATCCAGATCAGCCTTGTCTATGCGGCAAATGATGGCGGTGCCGATTTCAATCAATTTGCTGATTATGCGGTATTGCCTGCCCAACCGGATCATATTTTTAACCGATTATTTCCAGTGAGAGAGGGAGGATTTCAATGGTGGCTTTTTTGCTGGCAGAGCAAATAATCTCCCCATCAGTGTGGATGGGCATTGACCCCTTAAGCACATTGACCTGGAGTTTGTTTGTGCGCTTCATCTGCACCTCTGGTTCGTTAAACTGTGTTCCCTGTACAAAACGGGGAAGCAAAGTAAGCATACGGGGACGACTGACCTCTTCTGCAATGCATAGATCAAAAAGCCCATCGTCGATAAAGGCCTCCGGTGCTGTCATAAATCCGCCGCCTATCCGACGACCATTCATTACTGAAATCAGTAAGGTGGGCATCTCTATAGTTTCTCCGTCCATGATGATTTGCAGGGTGGGAGCTTGATAATATAGGAAGATGTTTTGCAGGGCTGCTATCAGATAAGCCAGAAATCCGCGCGGCCATTTGATTTTCTCGGCAAGAATGCCGCCCGCTGCGTCAAAGCCGATACCGAGGCCATTTGCAAAATACCGACCTTCAGGAAGATCATCTGTGACGATGTGACCCATATCAATTTTACGACGTGTGCTTTTTGCAATCAGTTTACAGGCTGTTTCAATATTCTGTTCCTGTTCTAATCCATAAGCGAGATCGTTGCCTGTACCAATACTGATAATGCCCAGTGCAGGCCGGGAACTGCTATCGGGGTAGGAGAGCATAATTCCATTGAGCACCTCGTTGATCGTTCCATCCCCGCCTACTGCAACGACAATATCGTAGCCCTCGCGGGCAGCTTGTTCAGCTAATTTGATGGCATGCCCCGGCTCATTCGTCTGAACCAACTGAAAATCGAGGGCGTAACTGCGCAGGGTTTCCTCGATCAAGGGAATCTTTTCGGCGCTCTTTCCGCGTCCACTGGCGGGATTGGCAATAACAAAATATTTCATGCAGTCACAAATTCCAGTCCTTGATGAATAATCTCTATTTCCAATTGCTGGCCCTCATAGCAAAGGGTTTCGCCATCACAATGAGCGGGCAGGGTGCCTTTGGTTGCTTTGGCTATTATATTTTTCGTCCGGCCGGTTGTGATCTCTGGCTCGTTAGCCTGGGTACCTTTCAGGAAGAGGCCGATCAACTGGAAAATGCGCAGCTTGGGTGCTTCATTGACAATGCAGAGATCCAGTTCTCCATCGCTGGGAGAGCTCTCAGGAGTCATATAAAAGCCGCCTCCCATCCGCTTTCCGTTCATGATAGAGATCATCAGCGAAGGTTTTGTGAGCGTCTCTCCGTTGTAGGTGATATCCACGATAGGGGCTTTATAGTATAAAAATACAGTTTGCAAGGCTGCAATAAGATATGCCAGCAAGCCGCGGGCCCAGGTGATTTTCTCTGCCTGAAAGCCGACCGCTGCATCAAAACCGATGCCGACCCCATTGCCAAAATAGCGACCTTCAGGATAGTCGCCACCCTTAACAAGCCCAATATCAGCAACCAATCGCTTGTTCTGGGCCAATGCAAGGCAGGTCTCGTTGAGATTGTCAGGGATGCCCATGCCGTAGGCCAGGTCATTGCCTGTCCCAACGGGGATGATGCCCAAAGCGGTTTGATCAAAACCGGCCGTACGGGCGCGCATCAAGCCATTCAGCGCCTCGTTGGCTGTCCCATCTCCGCTGGCCGTGACGACAACATCGTAGCCATCTTGGGCAGCCTGCTCGGCGATCTCTGCTGCGTGCCAGGGGCGCTCTGTGCGCACCAGATCATAATCCAGATGATTGGCTTTTAAAGCATCTTCAATAGATGGGACTGCTTTTTCAGCGTAGCCCCTCCCTGAAATGGGATTTACAATGACTAAATATTTCATGGATCCTCCTGTCTAAACTCCAGCGAGTTTATCATAAAGTAGATGGTTTTGGAAAAAGATCAGCAGTAGAAATCATCCTTTTTGCTTAATAAAATTACATTTTGATTAATTTTCAATCAAGGAGGATTCTGGTCTTGTGTGATTCTTTGTTTTCCAATGAGAAGAATTGTCATTCCAAGGAGTAAACTATATGGGAATGAGAAATATAAAAAAGGAATTGATTTTGTGAAGATCAATAAAAACGAGATCGCCAAGAGGACAAACGATACTTTTTCTTGTCTGAGAGAAAGTTTTCTGGAAACCAGGATCAGCATAAGGGGAAAAAATAACAGACTTAGATCATGGTAATGAAGATGGGGTGCAAAAAATAAGCTGAATATGACTGAGAGACCCAAAAGGGAACTGGTTTCTTTGGCAGTAAATGTCCAGAAAAAAAATAAAACAACGATTGAAATAAAATATAAAACCCAGCCAATAGTTTGAATAAGGCTTGGATCCAAGAAAGAAAAAGTCCGTGACATTAAGCCGATCAGGTTAATCATGGAGGCTTCTTTCATGCCATACCAGGTTCCCTCTCCGCTGATCGTTAAAATGCGGATAAAATCCTGAGTACCTTCAATCCCAAGAATACCAAAACTCAGCAAAGCCAGCGCGGCACCCAATCCAACAAAATAGCTAAATGCCTTTTTGTTTTTGATCATAAC
>JACKQG010001514.1_pt1 | contig 31982 bp, 19 predicted proteins | sample 8237621 | NCBI WGS metagenome assembly JACKQG01 (sample SAMN15677084, study PRJNA649215) | marine metagenome | biome: marine; feature: Black Sea; material: saline water; isolation source: suspended particulate matter (SPM) from the Black Sea western gyre | collected 2013-06-09/2013-06-10 | depth...
GGGTGGCGCCGGTGGCGAGGGCCGTGGTTGGGGTTTGTGCGGCGAAGGGCGCCAGTCCGGAGCCGGCGGCGTTTTACGTCAGGTCACGGCAGTGGCTGGCGAGGGGGGCAAGATCGCCATTCAGCAGTCCGCATTTGAATTGCGCATTTGGGCAGAGCAGAAAGCCGAAAATGCAGAAGGCGCGGTAGAGGCCTTCGCTGGTTTTGCCATCACCGAGCCGGGTGAAGTGCGGATGTTTGAAGCCGCTCGGGCCGTCGCAATGGCGTTGCGCGATGCTGGCGAAAAGCACCGCGCCTCGCAGTTCCTCAGCGACGTCGCCTCTAAGTTTGGTGGCAGCGAACGTGCTTCGGAATCCATGGTTGAGGTGGTTTACCTAGAATTGGACCAGGACAACCCCGACGTCGCCAACGACGCGTTGTTCACTGCCCATGAATTGACTCCAGGCAGCGCGACCGTCGCCGAAGCTGCGTTTTTTGTCGGTGAGGCTTGGTTCGCTTTGCGCGAAGCTCAAAAAGCTGTTGACGCTTACCAAATTGCGGCTGACAACCCGGAGTGTGTCGTCGGAGCGGAGGCCAAATACAAGATGGGCTTCACTTTGCTGCGCGAAGGCAATATCGCCGACGCAGCCATCGCCTTTGGACGCTTGGTCAAAGAGCATCAAAAGCACGCGTTGTCTGGCGAAGGCACTTTTCTTTATGGCGAATGCCTGTTCCGCCTTGGCCGCTACGACGAAGCGATTGAGCAATTCGGTGCGTTGCGTTCCAACCAACCGCTGCACGAAGTCAGCGCCAAGAACCTGTTCCGTCTCGGCATGGCTTTGTTCCAGGTCGATCGCTACGAAACTGCCGATCAGATCCTGACCGAGCTGATCACTACCCATCCTGACTTCGGCAACATGTCGGAAGCGGAGTTGTGGCGTGGTCGTTCGCTGGCGGCGTTGGATAAAACCCGAGCGGCGCGCCAGGCGTTTGAGCGCGTGCTGTCCTTGGACAAAGGTGTGCTATCGGCGCGGGCCCATATCGGCATTGGCTTATTGGCCTTGAATGCCGAAGAGGTTGACGATGCGCTGTCTTCGTTCCTGAAGGTATCGGTGCTTTACGGTACCGAAGCTGAAGTCTCCGAAGCGTTGTACTACGCTGGGGTTTGCTTAGAAAAACAAGGTGACAGCGACCGCGCGGTTCAGCAATACAACGAGATCCTCACTCGCTATCCAGATGGCGAATGGGCTTCCAAGGCGCAAGAGAGGCTACAGGCTCTGCGTTGATCTAACCGAAGTCTAGACCAAACACAATCATGACTGACGACCCCCAAGCCATTGCCCCAGCCACTTCCGATGGCCTGACCTCGCTGTTTGAAATGCTGAAATCTGGCGGACCAGTCATCTGGCCGTTGGGTTTGCTTTCACTCATCGCGGTTGCCTTCGCTGTCGAACGAGCCATCAGTTTGCGTACCGGCACCATTGGCGGTGCCAAGTTCGGCAAAAATGTCGTCGGCGCGATGAATGCCGAGGGCGCAAAATCTGCGCTGCAGATCTGCCAAGATGCCGGCACCGCGATGGCGCGGGTTTTATACGCGGGCTTGAAGCGCGAAGAGTTTCCACTGGTCGAACGCGACAAGGCCGTGGAAGACGCCGGCCTGCGCGAAGTACGTCGGCTGAGCGCAAACTTGCGGCCGCTACTGGTAGTTGCAGTAATCTCACCCTTGTTGGGTCTGCTCGGCACGGTATGGGGCATGATTTTGGCGTTTGGTGAGCTAGCAAACTCCAGCGGAAAGGCCGACGCCGAGGCATTGGCAAACGGTATTTCGCAGGCGCTGACCACCACCGCGGTGGGCTTGGCCATCGCCATTCCATCGCAAGCGGCTTATTACTGGTACCGCTCGCGCATCGATAAATTCATTCGTAACGTGGAACACTACTACCATGAAATTTCTGAAATCATGGTGCATGGACCGCAGGAAATCGAACCCGAAGTGAAAAAAACTGAGGGCAAGAAAAAGTGAAATTCGAAGATCCGTTCGCCGACGAGGATCAAGGCCTAAACCTGACGCCTATGATCGACGTGGTTTTTCTATTGTTGATCTTTTTCATGCTGGCAACCACTTTCATGGATCCGGAACGGGACATCAACTTGGATTTGCCGAAGGCGTCCGACATTGGAACTTCGGCGGAGCAATCCGAAGAGCTGGTGATTAACGTCATGCGAGACGGTTCGGTAGTCGTCGGCGGCGCCCAGCTCGACGACAACGGCTTGCTAGCCACTTTGCGGCAAGCAGCATTGAAGGACGCAGAGCGTCAAGTAACCATCCGGGGTGATCGCATGACGAGGCATGAAAACATCGTGAAATGCATGAACCTTTGCGGCACCGCTGGTTTGAGTAATCTCGCCATCAGCACCATCGATGGAGGGATCTAATTCCGTTCGCGGAAACTGGGTCCACCACATCAAACATTGAAGAACTGGGGAAAGAACATCGTCATTGTTCTGGCGCTGCTTGGCGCCGGGTTCTTTCTCGCATTTATTCGATTTAAGCCACACCTTGAGGATGCAACTAGCTGGACCGACGGCGAACACATATATCAGGATCAGAAGCCGGAGAACATCCGCTACGCGCTTTGGGAAAACCCCGCTGCCTTTGATAGCCGCATCAATTCCGCTGAAGACGAGCAACGACCGACTCTATCCCCGGACGGTCTTTTTCTAGTTTTTGCCAGCGGTCAGCCTGGTCTCAACCAGGACTTATATATTTCCGAAATACTCAACGGCGAGCCGCAAGAACCCCGGCCGCTGTTTGAGGTCAATACCGCCTTTGATGAAGCGAGCCCGGCTTTTTCCACCGACGCCTTGTACTTTTCATCTAACCGCGACGGCGGTAATGGCGGTTTTGACATTTGGAAAATCCCTTACCAAGGCGGCCGATTCGGTCGGGCTGAGCACTTAGAAGGTCTGCTCCTCAATACCGACGCCGACGAAATGGATCCGGCGCCGGTGCCTGGGCAATTAGCCATTGCATTTGCCTCTGACCGAGCGCGCGGTGCACGCAACGATTTTGATCTCTACCTAGCGCAACCAGCGGGTGCTTCCGGTTTGATCTCGACCGCGATGGATGAGATCAATACTCCGTTTGATGAGCGCGAGCCAGCGTTCGTCGGCGATGCGCGGACTTTGGTTTATTCGTCCAATCAAATTGAAGGCGGTATGGGCGGTTATGACTTGTGGCGCACGGTGCGCGACCGCGGCGTTTGGTTGCCGCCGGAAAACCAGGGCGGGCTGAACAGTGAGGCCGACGAGCGCGGCCCGGCGCCGTCGCCAGATGGTTTTACTCTGCTTTATTACACCGAAAAGGAAGGTGAGTCTGCCGACCTTTATCGCGCCCGTTCGCGCGAACTATTCCGTATGCCCGGCCGCCCGGTGGGTTGGCTGGATTTTGTAATTTTGGCGTCGCTGGTTTTACTGGCGATTTTGGCTTGGTTGGCAAAAAGATGGAAAGCGGTCGACTTACTTTATAAGTGCTTCATGGTTGCGCTGATTATCCACGCGCTGATGCTTTTCTGGTTTCAAAAGGTCTATCCAGAACCCGAAGACATGGTGCTGCCGGAACGCGAAACCATGTTTAAGGTCAAGCTTGCCATTGCACCTAGCTCAACCAGTTCTAAAAACAAAGAGTTCGGGGGCGCGTTGGAAGCTGCGCGCAGTGAAGTTGCCGAATTGAATACACCTGAGCGGCAACAGATCGAAAATACTGAGATGTCGGAGTCGATAGATGCGGCGCCGAGCATGAATATCGCGCGCGCAGATTCGGCGCCGTCGGCTACCTCGCCGAACAAACAAATGGTGCAATTGGAGCAGTCCGAACAGGCCAAACCTACGGAGGTTGCACACGCGGAAATTGCTGCACCGAGCGAACAATTTGAAAAACGTGAAGACGCAGCAGCTTCGCTGGATGTTGCTGTAGCCGAAGATTTTGCTGTGAACCGGGCAGCGTCGGAAGCTTCTGGTGCGCCGGAGCGGGTGCAGCATCAAACCGACCCGACCAAGATTGCGGTGGCGATGGAACAGCGCGACCAACAGCGTGTTGAGCAACGGGATTCGAACGCGCCTGAATTTGCACCGACTGCGGCTGAGTTGATGGCCGTTGGAAGTTTTGGTGATCCAGCCACGCATACCTCGGCTGTTGAGGTTGCTGAGATGTCGGAAACGGTGGAGCGCATCAACAATGAAGCGCCGACTTTCGAAGTCGCGGCTGCCGATCCAACCGCTGAATTCCGACCTACGGTGCGGGACATTGAGGGTCCGGAGCGGCAAACGGTGCGGCCGACGCATTCGGATTTGGATAGTGACATCAACAAGCAACCGACCTTCGAACCTGGCACCGGCATTGAGCGTTCGGACACCGGTTTCCAGTCATCCGACGCATTGGCGGTAACCGCTCCGAACCGGACTCAATCTGAATTTGAGTCGGAGCGCCGCAATGACTCGATGGAAGTGGAAAACGTCAATTTGGAAAACCTGACTGACGCCAGCGTCGAGATTGGGACCAAAGGAACCGAATCGAAACCTACTACCGAAGAAACTCTGCTCGCCGATCTTGGCAGCGAAAATACTGCCAAGCGTACCGAGGCCGAAGCTTCCGGTCCGTCGCGATTGGCCGACGCCGACCCCACCGCCACCGACACTTCGGCGGAATTTGAAGTCAGCATGTCGGCGACCGCATTGACGGTAAAACGACCCGATCGCACCAAACGCAGCTCTGGACCAAAGCGCGATTTGTCGGAGTTCATGCCCGACGCCCACGAAGCGAGTTCCTTACCGGAAATTACCCTTTCCGACGCGGTCGAGCTGCCGCCGGCCGATACCGAAGGCGCGCCGGCCGAAGAAAGCGACGCGTTTGAAAACGAATTGCTGGCTGGTGTGACTACAACTGGCGCACCGAAACGGCGCTTTGGGGACATTGAAGGTCCGATTAAGGACATGCCTGAAATGGACGCGTCCGACATCACTCCGAATTTGGGGCCAAATTTTGCACCTTTGGTGGCGATGGAAGAGATCAACAAGGTTGAGCCTGAAACTTTCCAGGACCCAACCGAGATGGAGCACACGCCTTACCGCAACCGATTCGGTGTGCAAAAGGACATTGCGTTGCAAGAGCATGGCGGCTCGGCCGAAACCGAAGCCGCGGTGGCATCCGGCTTGGCGTATTTGGCGAGTCTGCAAAACGATGCCGGTTTCTGGGGTAGCCGCAGCGACAAACAAACTAAATACCGACATGTAGTCGTTGGTAAGACCGCGCTTTGTTTGCTGGCATTCTTAGGTGCCAACCATACACCTGATTCGGCTAAGGACTATTCGCCAAACGCAGCGCGCGCGGTGGACTTCTTGCTCAACGTGCAAGATCCGCTGACCGGCCACTTCGGCGACACGGCTTCATATGGGCATGGCATCGCCACCTATGCGTTGGCGGAGTGCTACGCGTTGACCAAGAATGAAAAACTGCGTCAACCGCTAGAAATGGCGGTGGCCTGGATCCTGCAAAAGCAGCACCGTTCGATGGATCCCAAGTTGGACGGCGGCTGGGGTTATTACTTCCCCGACGCCGACGGCTACCAAAACGATCGCTGGCCGCGAGTATCGGTTTCGTCCTGGCAAGTTATGGCGTTGGAAAGCGCCCGCATTGGCGGCTTGACCGTTCCCGACGAGTCTTTCGAACGCGCCCGCAAATTCCTGCGCGGCTCGGTGGATCCTCGTTTTGGATGGGTGCGATACTCACATAACCCGAGTCGCTTGAGCTCAAGCTACCCGACCTTGCCCGCGTCGACGCCGGCCTGTTTGTTCGCAGCATCGCTGGTAGGGGAAGACATTAACAGCGACTACTACAAGGACGCGCGCCGCTATACCTTGCAACGTGTGCCGCGCGGTTATGGATTTAAGGGTGATGACGCGTTTGTTCAGAAAGCCGAAGGCAACCTGTACTTCTGGTACTACGGCTCACTGGCGATGTTCCGCGTCGGCGGCGAAGCTTGGGAACGTTGGAACGGCGACATGAAAAAGACGCTGCTCGACGCTCAGGACGACGACGGTTCGTGGAAGCCAATTTCGATCTACGCACGCTACGCTGGCGATGATTGGCGCGATAAGAGTTACTCCACCGCAATGTGTGTGTTGACGCTGGAAGTTTATTACCGCTACTTCACTCCACTGTTGTCGGTGAATGGCGGGCCAACCGACTAAGGAACCTCAAAAAAAGCACCCCACCAGGGTATTAGCCTAGTGGGGTGCAGGTTTTGAAGCTCGACTGTTAGCTCAAACTCACTCGAGTTCGTGTCGTCTTGCCAGCTTTGACGCTGATACGGGTACGGCCTTGGCCGACGCCGCGCTTGGCCGCTTTTACAACCCCGCGACCGACAGGCACCTGGCGCAAATGGAAATGACCGTTGCGGTCGGTGCGCATACGAGCATTAAATACGTGCCCGTTCGGCGTGTGAATTTCAACCTGCACGTGAGCGTCGGCTACGGCGTTGCCAGAGGCATCCAGCACGATGCCCGCCAAGGATCCGGTGCGATGGGCGGATGCCGCCTGCGCGTCAGACTGGGGTAAAGCCAGGAAGGCGACGGAAAGAACAAGGAAAAAACGAATGATCGAAGTCATGAGTAATCGTTATTGAGTGAGGGAATGTTCGGGGGTGATCCATGAACCCTGGGCAAGCGCATTGGTTCCTCGGTTGTTAATATAACATTCAAGCAACGAATCTAGCAGATTTCGAAGCCTAGGCTGCAATTTTGCCTGGCCTGTTAGAATTATGGAGCCCGCGCTTTCTCCTCCAATCCCCTGGCGGCAAATGAAACCTTTTAGCCCCGTAGGCCTACTCGGCCTAGTCTCCGCAATCACCCTAGTCGTACCTGCAAATTCGCAGGTAGCGGGTGGTGGTTTCGACAAGCGCTTTTCCTGGTATGGCACCGCCGACGGCGATCTGCTCGGGCACGCTGTGGCCGGTGTGGGGGATGTAAACGGCGATGGCTACGGCGACGTCCTCCTTGGCGCTCCCGGCGTCAATGGACTGGGCGGTGAGCTGACCCCTGACCATGGGCTTGCGGTCGTACGATCTGGCCTAAATGGTTCAATCATTTACTCTTACAGCGGCTCATCCGACAAGGATAAGGTCGGCACTGGGGTTACGGGAGTGGGAGATGTCGACGGCGACACCATCCCGGATTTCGCTATTTCTAGCGATGCAAACGGCGGTGAAGTCATCGTCTATTCCGGCCTGGATGGCCTAGCTATCCTCACCATCTCCGCCCCGGCCGGGTCCACTCGTTTCGGCGAACACCTCGCCGCTCCAGGCGACGTAAACGCCGACGGAATCCCTGACCTACTAGCCTCTGGCCCGGGCAGTGAATTCGGCGGAGTCACTGAGGTCGGCGCGGTCTATCTCATGTCCGGCGCTGATGGCAGCCTGATCCGCAGCCACGGCGGCGTCGCCCAATTCGATAATTTCGGCCGTCAAATTTGCTGCCCTGGCGACATGGATGGCGACGGCATTTCTGAAATCGTCGCCACTGCGACTGGCGCTAATCCCAACGGCCTCGATGGGGCAGGCTCGGTTTTCGTTTACTCCGGGGCAACTGGCGGCCAACTCCACCAATTTGATGGCGCTGCCAAATACGACTTTTTTGGCTGGTCCGTTGCATCGCCTGGCGACCTCGATGGCGATAATTTCGCGGATCTTTTGGTCGGCTCCATTTTTGAAAACTATAACGGTCGTGGTGAAGTTGGAATTGTCTATATCTACTCTGGAGCCACCGGCGCGCTCATCCGCATTCACGGGGGCAGCGAAGGCTCGGAACTCTTCGGCGCCGCCGTTTGCGGCATCGGCGACATGAATGAAGATGGCGTGCCCGATTACGCAGTCGGTTCCGACGGCACTGCCTTCGGAGGTCAAGTCACTCTTTGGTCCGGCGCCAATTCCAGTGTGCTTTACAAATGTGAATCTGAAACCTGGAACGAACACTATGGCAACGAGCTTATGTCGGTCGGCGATTTGGATGGCAATGGCAAGACCGAGTTTATGGTCGGCGCACATTCCACTAACCTGACTGGAACAGCCGGCGGCGCGGCATACCTTTATGAATACAAGGATTTCATGTCAGTTAGCCACAACACCATTTCCGCCAGTCAAGGCGCGGTGATCACGGTTGATTTTGACTTTCCCGTCGATTGGATTTACGAGCCCAAGCTCAAATACCACTTGCTGATGAACACCTCCGGCATTACCTATGGCAGCTTGTATGGCTACCCAAACCCGTTGATCAACGATTACCTTTACAGCCGTACCCTTTCCGGATATTACCCACCGTCGTTTCTGGACGCCTCTGGCCAGCTTGACGCAGACGGCGACGGCAGTGCAAAAATTTTCCTGAACTCCGACGACGCCAATCCATATCTAGGCCTTAGTTTTTACTTTGCTTGCTTGTTTTACGAAGAGCCGACCTTGGCCAACGCCATCTTCCGCGGATTTTCGCGTCCGGCGATGGTGACCATCATTAATTAACGAACACAAATTAAACCGACGCAAAAACGTCGGCTTAATCATCTAATCCGCAGGCAATGGGCCTTTCTTAAGCGAACTTAGCCCCAATAATTGGAATCTCTTTGCGTCGCAACCAGGAAACCAAAGCCGACGCGACGAAAACGATGACCGCCATCATGAACAGCGAACCGCCGTCGTCGTTGTAAACAATGCCCAGCACGGTGAGGTGCGAGAAGATAGCGCCGGAAATGATCCCCAGCGCCATCACTCCCCCAAGGGCCGCAGTACGCGGCATCAACAACAAAATAACCGTGATCACTTCCACGATGCCCAGCCCGATCCTCCCCCAAGGTTCGACGCCGAGCGTGGTGAACAGATCCACCGATTCTTGAGCACCACTCAGTTTAAAAAAGGTAGTGCTGCCGATGATTCCAGCGGCAATCAATTGGCCCGCCCAGCTCAGGCGGTTGGCAGTGGCAGTTAGTTCGCTACTCATGATTACCGATGATTTCGCCGCCGGTGCCCGGCTGTTACAGATTGTGCCTGAAATATTTTCACGGCTTGCTAAGCTGACCTCATGTCCGCTCTCCAGCATTCGGTCCAAACTCCGCTGCCAGCCACTTTTAGCCGCGTTTTGATTGGCTTTTTAGCGTTTTTTCTGAGCCTTTCATGCGGTCTAGTGAATGGCGAAAAGGATCCCGCCGATCCAGTTCAAAGGGTGGATGTGGTCGAAACCCCGCCAGATGCACAGTGGCAGCAGCTGTTCACCGACGCGGAATTGAGCGATTTCCAAGTTATCGGCAAGGCAAAATTTGAATTGAGCGACGGCATTTTGCTTGGCTCGGCGCGCGACATGAGCCGCAACAGCTTCTTAGCTAGCCGCCAGCAGTACGCCGATTTTGAACTGGAAGTGGAGTTGATGATCAACGAAGGAAGTAACTCCGGCATTCAAATTCGCTCGCACATCGATGAACCCGGCAATCGTGTCTTCGGTTATCAAATCGAGGTGGATCCGTCTAAACGTGCCTGGTCCGGTGGTCTGTACGACGAAGGTCGGCGCGGTTGGTTGAACTCGCTAGAGGGCAAGGAGGAAGCGCGCGCCGCATTCAAGAATGGTGAGTGGAATCACTATCGCATTTTGTGCCAAGGCGACCACATTCAAACTTGGGTTAATGGCATCGCCTGTGCCGATTTCCACGACGACGTAGATGCCAGCGGTCACCTCGCTTTCCAAGTTCACTCCGGCAAACAAGCCGACGTCAAGTGGCGCAACGCGCGTATCCGCGAGCTGTAATTATTTACGCTGCGCGGCGATCTCTTCCGGCTTGACCAACCGCGCTTTGCTGGACCACTGCGCCAGGACGTAATTCAGTATGTCGGCGATTTCCTGGTCCTTCAGATGAGGCCAGCCCGGCATGACTAAGTTCCATTCCGAGCCCTTGACGCTGATTTTGCCACTCAGCCCTTCGATAGTGATTTTTGCCAGTTCGGAGGTCGGCTTTTCTAGCCATTCCGAATCTTCAAAGGGCGGCGCCAAACCTGCCAAACCCTTGCCGTCGAGTTGATGGCAAGCAGCACAAGTTTGCCCATATTGCTGTTTACCGCGCGCAATCGACGCTCGATGGGGGGCGGGCAGTTCTTCCACGGTTTTGTCGTCGGGCTGGTAGCCCAGGATCATCACGCCTGAAACATGGTCGGCGAGCTTAGCGATTGCAGCATCTTCCGACGTCGCCAGCGCGAGCAGACTGCGCGGCTCGGGGCGCACGAAACGGTAGCGAATGTCGCCTTTTTGTTTGGGCAATCCGGCGACCATTCCTTGCAAGATTGCGTGTTGCACCCACGGTACTTCGATGCGCGCAACGCGTTCCCAAGTGCGGTCCATCACGTCCAGATTGGCGCTGCGGGCGATGCATTTACCGAGGTCGATGAACAGGGAACGGTTGGCCCCGTTTTCAATTTGCAAGCGCGGATCGCGGCAGGCGCGGTTTAGTAGTAAATGTTCGCGGTTGTAAATTCCGCTGAGCACACCGCTGCGCAAAATGGCGTCGTCGCAATGTAGCGCAAGCAACTCCTTCATCATGATGATCGCGCCGGGGTGGCTACTTTCACCCAAACTATGCGCCAACTGCCAACGCACTTCGGCGTGGGGACTGTGCAGCAGCTTTTGCCATTGCTGCCACACCGTATCGTTGCGACTAAAAGTCTCGCTAAGCCGAATCCATTGCGCCAACATCTTGCTGTTGGTTTCAGCCGCTAAGCGCTCGCTGACGTATTCGGCAGTGAGAGCACTTAAACCCTCTAATGCCCATGCTGCGTGCAGCCTGGACGGTGGGTTCGGGTGGGTGGCGGCGAATCGCCGCAGGTCATCAATGTCGGCTTTGGTTTGGCTAGAAACGATTTTGCGCTGGCCGGTCATGCGCGTCCAGCCGTTGCCGCTAGATAGCTGGTCCTGCCAGCTCGTAGCAGTTTTCTCGCCCTTGCTGCTTTCATGCACCACGCGCCAAATCCGACCTAGGCCAGTGTGCTTGTCCAAACCGCGCTCTTCCACCTGGCGGCGCAGAAAACTGGTCATGAACACGCGGTGTTGCAGAATGCCGCGGTATAGATCGACGATATATAGTGCGCCGTCGGGCCCGTTGGCTAGGTTGACTGGGCGAAAACGTTCGTCGGTGCTACTCAAGAACTCTTGCTGAAGCGCGTCATAGGCGTTCAAGCCTTTTTGCATGCCGTCGCTTTCAGTGATATTCAAATGCCGCACCAAGTTGCCGGCCGGCTCACATACAAACACATCGTTGACGTCGCCGGCTTGCAGTTGAGTGCCGGTAAAAAAAGCCGGTCCGCAAGCCGAGGTGTAATTGGCAAGTTTGCCCTCAGCGGTCAGTGTTTGTTTTTGATAACCGCGGTTGACGCCGGTGTTGAGGCGGATCGGCCACACCTTGTTTTGCTGGCTCAGGCGCGCGTTGCTGCCTTGGGCGCGGCCGAAGTTTGGATTGCGCACTAGGTAATGCGTCGGCACTCGGTCGGCGTGCACTGGAGTGCTGTTGTAGTCATAACAGCGACGTCCCCAGATGTCCTGATTCATGCCCCATTGGCCAGTTCGCGGCACTTTTCCAATTTGCCATTCACCATTCACCCGGCGATAGCGCTTGCCGTGATTGCACAGATAAATCCAATTGTCGATGCCATAGGTCATTGCGTTTGGCGCGTGTTCGGGGTTGGATAATCCAGCTTCAAAGCCGGTGTCGACCACCGTAGTTTGATCGCCGACGTCGTCGCCGTTGAGGTCTTGGACAAAAAGTAATTTTGGTGGAGTGAGCACCAAAACGCCTCCATCTACGAAGCAGATCGATCGTGGCAGCACCAGGTTTTGCAGGAACTCACTGCGCTGATCGTAGACCCCGTCGCCATCGGTATCAGTCAAGATCGCGATGGAACATTTCGGTTCCAGTTCACCAGTGCCGTCGGCGTCGAGCATCAGCTGCGACATTTCCACTACCCACAGCCGACCTTGCGCATCAAAGGCGATGTCCACCGGATCTTGAATCAGCGGGTCACTAGCCACGCACTCGATTCGATATCCCGGTTGAATTACAAAGGAATCCAACTCCTGTTCTGGAGTCAGCGCTGGCGCCGCCGGAACGTCGAAATTTTTATCGACCATCGGCTGCTCTTCACCGTTTTTGTCACCCGCTTGGGCTGACAAAAACGGAGTGAGGGCGAAGGCGAGACAGACCTGGGGCGCGGCGAGCATGACGAGAGGTGGAGGCGGGCGAGGGTGGGGCGGAGAGGGCCGTTACTGTATCCTTGCAGATTCAAGCAGAAAAAACGGGACTCCTAATGTGCAAGATTTACAGCTGTATCGAGTTGTAAAAAGTTGGCAAGGTAGTAAAGTCGGAGTAGAGATCCGTAAATGTGACCAAGGCAACCACTGCTTTTCCCCTAATGAAATGCTGATAAGTCTTGGCGACCTATTGAAATCAGGGGACCCGGATTTCGGCGTTGGAGAGCAAGGCTATTGACAGGTGGCCAAGTTGACCGATATGGTTGCACCATGCTTATTTCGTCGATTGCAATTGCTCTTTGCACATTTCAGGGTCCGCCTGCTCCGATTCTTGTGGTTGACTGGTTTGGAGCTGGTGACCATACAACCATCACAGGAGCGTTAAATGACTCTTCAATTATCCCTGGGGCGAAAATTTTTGTAAGGGGATTAACGGACCAAAATGGCCTTCCAATTGCGTATGCGGAAAGAGGGCCAAACCTGCCGGTGGACCCTACGCTGTTGCTGCCTATGGAAACCTTTCCCCTCCAGGTTGCAGAGGGAGTGCAAATCCTCCCCTACCCAGGTTCGCCCGCAGTTTACATTTGGTCTGATGGATCTGTAGGGTCTCCTAGTGCTCTCATCGAAATCAGCAATACAGGGGACCTTTCTCCCCTGACGAGGATAAAAGGTGTCAGGCTTGTAGGGGGGGGGCAATTGGACTGAAGGCTTTAGTGCGAGGAACCAATTTTCACGGAACACCCTCGCTTGATTTGAGTTTGGAAAACGTCACCTTTGGCGGGAATGAAAGAGGATCGGTGATGGGGGCGGAAGACGGGCACATATTGGATTCCGAAGTTAAGAATTGTCAGGTTAAGCATTTTCAGTTTGGCGGAGTAAGTCTTTTGAATCCACCCATTCTTCAAAGCATGAAAGTGGGCCTAAAATTCCACGCAATTTCCTCGTTCCAAAGTGCAGGTGGGATTATCAATGCCAATGTCTCAGGCTTAACCACTACTGGAAGTGAATTCAACACTTCCCCCGACCAATTCTATGGCTACAGTGACTACGCCTCAGTAACTGGCTCAACCCATATTGCGGCTTCGCGTTTAATTGAATTATTGGCGGACGGTCATTCCTCTTTCGGCCAGTATTCGACGGGCAACATACCAAAAATTCAAGCACAATTGAATGGTTGCAACTTGGTTGGAAGGAGAGACATTGATCCAAACAAGGGATGGGAGTTTGGGGTTTATTCGGTATGCGATTCTGGAGGTGGCGCAGCCGCTGGGGGGGATTTTCACTCTTCAATAGGATTATCAATCGATGGTTGTGAGCTATCCGGATTTGAATTGGACGCTGTCTATGCAGTTGCTAATACGAATACCAAAAATGTCGCCTCCTTGAGCAATAGTAGACTTCATTCAAACGGGCAGCCCGACAGCGGCCCTGTGGGTGGCAACGGCCTACATGTTTTTTCAATGGAAGGGTATGCCGCCGCGAAGGACAATGGATCTGAACTGTATGGAAATACACAAAGAGGGTTCTTTGCTCATACTATGGGTACACGGCTCGGCGGAACAAACACTGCTCCAATGGGAACTTGGATTGGACTGTCAGGAACCGATGTGCACAGTAACCTCGGCCATGGAATTCAACTTGCTGGTCCCTACACTTTTTTGGATGTCGGGCAAGGGGGAATTGTTGGTGGGACTATTGATCAATTTTATATCGGCAGCTACAGTTTGATCGTCGAGCCAGGCAAGCCTTTTATTGAGGATTATGGAATCGGCTTCGTTAATAGCGCAACAATTCATGACAATGCTGGTGATGGTGTTCACGTATGGTTGAACCATACGCCGTTCGGCCACCGGTCATTTGCGAGCTGTATTTTCACAAATTGTTTTATTTGGGGAAATTCCGGAAATGGATTTTCAATTGAAAATAAGGTGTTGAACGACACTCCATTCGTGTATTTCTTAACACCAATTTCCCACTGCACCATTGCTCAAAACCAGGGACTATCATTTTCTACGAAAAATATTTCCGCAACGAACGATAGTTTCTTTTATTGGACAGATCCTGCGGCCACTGGAGGGCACCCAATTTTAGATCCGAAAATGAGGATTCACAATTCCATCTTCGAAGCGACCAATTCGACCAACCCAGACGTGGATTTTGCCACGTCAACTCTATTGTCAAGCATCGGAGCATTTGTGAGTTACTCAAGGATCGGGATTGGGGGAACTCGAGGGGTTGATGATGGCGGGATTAATCCTCTCCCAGGTCCCGAAAGCACTAAATTGGATTCGCCATTCGCTGGGAAATTAAATCCTGCCCTTAGTTATCCAAACTGGTTGTTCCTTCAGGCACCAGGCCCATTAACAGAGTTTACTAATGCGACGCCAAAGTTGTTGAACGACCTCGGTGAGGTTTTGAGTGATGAGGATTTCCAACAAGCACATTCAAGGCCGGGGTTTGCTACCGGTGACAGGGATAAAGGAGCCCATGAGGTCTATTAAAAATGAGCGCATTGATTTCCTTATTGCTGGCTGTCACATTTGCCCAAAGCCAGGACCTTGAACCCCAAGGTCGTGAAATGGGATTAAAGGAAGTTTTGATCCCAGTCCCCCGCAGTTCTAGCCATGAATTCCGCTGGCAGTATTTTGCGCCGTTGGGTAATGCCGATGGAGATCAATATTCAGATTTCGTTGTAAGCGGAATCTCCGTTCCTCCACTGGGGAGTTCAGATCCGTATAGATGGTCAGTTAATCTAGCCAGTAATCCTTCTACGCGCCATGTATCAAATGAGGGGTCCGATGAATTAAATCAAATCGAATTTTTTACTGGGGGCAGAATGACAGGTGGATTATTAAATGTTCCAGTTGGGTTTCCATGGGTTTTGGGATCTAAAGCTGGCAGTACATCTGGCCAAGTAATTACTGCTAGGAATCCCAATAACCATTCCGAATTCTGGACAGTTCCAGTTCCGCCTCACCCTACCCTCCCTAATGCTTTTGGTGTGGCAGAAGTCTTTCCTGGGGGAGATTTGAATCAAGATGGTTGGGATGAAGCGTTTTATTTGACTGTTGCAGGCAATGCACAGGCAACATACTTTGTCTGCGGAGCGATTGATGGCCAAACCCAAGCTTCACTCTGGCAGGTTTATTTAGATGACTTTCTTACCACCCCTGAAGGGTTGCCCCGGGTATTTGAGGGAAGTGGCCCAGATTTAAACCTTGATGGAACAAGGGATTTTCTGATTGGATACCAATTGAAAGATCTTAGTTTTCGTTACGCAGCTCTATCTGGAATTGATGGAAGCATTATTTGGGAGCGATTGGATAACCCTGGCTTTCATCTTTCATACCGAGGTGGGGTGGCCAATCAAGATTTGAATTTCGATGGAATTCCAGATCTGGTAACTACATTTCGCGGAATTCCCAATTTCGGGAACCCCCATCCTGGCTGGACTACGGCGATTGACGGTGCCAACGGCGCAACTATCTGGAAAACCACCCACGATGGCGTATTGGAAAAATTGGAACAGGAGTATGGTCCAGGCTACTTACTCTACTTTCGAGAAACTGTATTGGGTGTAACTCCTTCCAATACGCCAGGCTCAAGTCTCGAGGTTTGGATCGCTGTCCAAATGGCACAAGCTCCCAACTTTGCCCGCGATCTCTTTGTTTGCTTTGACGCATTGACTGGCGAATTAAATGGTTTTCAAAATATGCCAAAGGACTTACTTCCATGGAGTCCAACGCCGATGCAAGACAATTACTTTCATCTTAATTTTGAAAACCTGTTTGCTGCAGGCGACATTGACGGAGATGGCCATTTTGAATTTGTAAAAGTAACGGCTACCGACGGCCCTCTTCCAAATACCTGGCACAGTTATCTCAGCATTTTCGGCCATACTTCTCTATTCGTACCCGAAACCATCGATTTAGGGGGAATGTATAAATTTTCACTATTTATCCCGAGCCAACCAAATGGAGCTTGGAAGCTTTTGGGCTCACGTAGATTTGATCCAATCGGGGGGCAGGTCGTTCGGGGATGGAGGACCCACTTAGTGGACGACTCGTTCTATCGATCCACTTTAGCTTTTGGCCCCTCAGGAACCTTGGATGCAGAAGGGCGAATCACTGCGGAGATAGCATTCCCGAATAACCCAGCATTACAGGGAGCCACGTTGTACTCGCGCGCAATGATTATGGATTCACTTCAACCAAATCAAATCGCAACGATGTCGACGGTTGGAGTTACAGTTGTGAATTGACCGCTAATGCGCCAACTTCAAAGGGTGCACCCCATTGGGCGCGAAGTTGTACAGCCAAGGGCCGATCATTGGGTCCATGTGCAGCAGCAACAGCGTATTGGCATCGGCTTCCGGTCGACGTAGCGGCGTGAATTCGTCGCTATAGCGTGCGCCGGTGCTTAGGCGGACGCCGTCGAGTTGACCGTAAATACCGTCGACGGCTTGCCCGCGGTTGTTGACGTCGGCACCGATGTAGAGGGGGAATGTATTCAGCTTGCGTTTGCCGGAACCGGAGGCTTCGGCGGCCAGTTTGCCGTCGACGTAAACACGGACTTCTTGGCCGTCAAATACACCTGCAACATGATGCCATTGTTTGGGCTTCAACCAAGCACGAGTGGTTTTTGCGCTGACGTATTTGCCATCCAAATACACGCTGAATTCGGGCATGCCTTTGTTGAGGAATATGCCGTACTCCGAGCTCTCGGTTTTGCACAAGAAACCTTGGCGGTCGGCAAAACGATCGGCGTTTACCCAGCCTTCCAAGGTGAACGGGCCATCCGGCAGAGCCAAGTCACGAGCGGGAATCATCGCCGCTTGTTTGGCACCGCGCATGGCGAAGGCTTGTTCCGTTACCGGAGTCGGCGGCGGCGTCAGGTGTTGCGCCGAAACTGGCATCGGCATGGTGCGCACCGGCAATGGCACGCGCACGCCTTCACCCAAATAGTCGGCTTGCATGCGCAGCTGCGGTAATCGCAACGCGCGGTCCAGCGGCTCGGCCCAGCGCCGCACCTGCATTTTGAATTCGGTGGTCTCGCCAGCTGCCAATTGGAAGTGATGATGATCCGGCGCGAAGTACCAGCGCGGATCATTTGCCAAACCGGACAATGTGATGTCCAACGGTCGAGACGACGGGTTCGTCAGCGAAATACTGAGTTCCGATTTACAGCCCATATTGGCATCCAATTCCAACAAACCCTTCAAATTGGGCCGCATTTGATCCGCTAGCTGCCGACACTCGCGACTCACTTCCACCGTCACCGCACGCACGTCATCTACCGTTCCAACCGGGAACGAAGCCACGGAAATTTCGCCTTTGCGCACCGTCACCAAATCAAATTGATGCAAAAAACCGGCCTCGGGCATGTCGCCAAAATTCGCCCCACCGACGGTCGCCAGCGCGAAGTATTCCATGCCGTCAGTCTTACCCGAATACTTCATTTGGTGTATGTGCCCAGCGAACACCGCCTTCACATTGCCGACGTCCGCCAGCTCCTTATGAACCCGCTTCCAGTCGTCGCCGTAATTGCCGCCCAACCAGCGCGGGTGATGCAAAAACACAAACACGTTTTCGGCTTCTTTGGTCTGCTGCAGCGTTTTTTTTAACCAAAAAAACTGTTCTGGGCTCATGGTTTGACATTCGGCTTTGTTGAAGTTGCGCTCACCCGTTTGCGGATTAGCCTCGTCCGAATACAAAACGTAAAACCACGAGTTTTTATGTCGAAACGCGTACCACAACGGTCCAAAAAACGCTTCGAAATTGCCCTCATGTTCGGCCGCAGGCTGCTCGCCGCCGCGCCAATAAATGTCGTGATTGCCCGCCACCGGGAACCACGGCATGTCCAAACCATCCATGATGCCCTTGAACTCCACCGCCTGCACCATCCACGCAGGGGTTTGGTTGTAACCCTGCACCAAATCGCCAACCGTCATCACCAAATCGGGCCCGATGATATTCACATCGCGCACCGCGTCGGCCAATACTTTGACGCCTTCCGGCGGCCCGCCAGTGCGGTCACCAAATACCGCGAAGCTGAAGGAATCAGCTTCGTCAGTCAGTTCAAGGGTGACCGGGCTCTCCCGGTCGGTCAGCAGCCGCGGCGTTTCGTGGTGAGGGTGATGCGGCTGCTGACAAAGGAGGAGGGGGAGAGCGGTCAGGAGCATGTAGCTGCTTTATTCGGATGCTGGGTCTTCTAAAACCAGCACCTCTTCGTTGCTGGCGTCGGAGTCCAAATCTACCAGCAACATTTCAGGCTGAGTATCGCCGTAACGATTGCCCAATTCACCAAAACCATGGTTGGCGCTGTCGATGGCTACCTCAAGGTCGACCAAGTTTTGGCGCAGTTGAGCCACTTGATCCAATTCGGCTTGAGCGCTATTCAGCTTTTGCTGAGCACTGGCCAAAGCCTGCTCAAGTTGAGTCAAAATGTCCGAAACCGCGTAGTGAGTGAAACTTTGCGCTATCCATTCCGCCAAACGATCGGTGGCTTTCGGATAGTAGCGGTAGAGGTAATCCTCGACCTCACCCTGAATGTAGCTGCGCGCAAATTCACCCAAGCGCTTGCCTTTGGTGTGGCGATCCAACCGGTTTTCGCCTTTGCCGCCGAACAGACGTGCGCGCATTTTCGGCTGGTTGCGGAACAGGACAAAATCCCAGAAACTTTTGCGCACTGGAATCGCTGCTTTCAGCAGAGGAACCTGCACCGATTCAAGTGCTGCACCGCCGTCGAGCATGTCAATAGAGCGACGTCCGACGGCTTTCAAATCTAACCCGGCAGACGCTGCCGCCTGATCCACACTGTCCGGCAAGTCGACGCCCACCGATCCTTGGTGGATGCGACGGCGCAAAGACCCAGTTACGTTGGAGATCACTTCGGCCTGCATGCTGCGCATCAGCAGACCCAGGTCATCCTTGACCAAGGTTTGCAAACTGCTGCTTTCCGCGAACCAATTTGTAATCGCCCCGCTCAATGCTTGCGACGTTTTGGTGTACAGATCTTCGTCATCGGAAGCTGCGGATTCGTTCAACCACGTCGGCAGTCCGGCAAATGCGCCAGCCCAGTCGTAACCTTGCAGGCTGGCGACGGCGGCCGATTCGGCTTCGGCATTGGCGACGCGTTGTTGCAGCTCGGCAAAGTGCTGATTCAATTCCTTAACCGTTGGATGTGCAATCAAATCGCCCAACTGCGCCACCAAAGCGTCGGCTTGGCGCAGGCTATCGCCGAGGAACGCGACCAAATAATCGGTGCTGTTCAAGTACTCAGTCAAGTCGCCGAGGAAGCTGTCGAAATTGGATTGCAATCCAGCTTCCATTTCGATGTTTTCACCATTTGAGGCCTGCAGGCGATTGCTGGCTGCGTTCATCAAGTCGGCCGGATATATACGCAAGCGACCATCTTCGGCGGCTTCTTTCAACGGCGTATTCATCGACAGGTTTTCAAACGCCTCAATCAAACGCAGCGGATCTTCGCTTTCCAAACTCGGCACCAAACTGCCGTCGGGGCGCAGATCCTTTTTGGTGGTGTCCAAGTTGACGACCAGGAAAATGCGGCTGAAAATTTCCAGCAGCTGATGGAACTCATCAAAAACCTGCTCCAAGAACAAGTTGTCGGTCTTCACCACAAAAATCGCGCAGGTAGCGGTATTGCGGAACTCCTTGGTCATGTGGCCATAACCAAATTTCATGCGCGTATACAGGCCCGGCGTGTCGACGACCACGGTGCCGGATTCCTTCAACTGCATCGCCGGTACACGCACGTCAATGCGGCGGATGGCGTCGGGGAAATGCACGCCCGGGTCAAAATCGGCACCGGTGCGTTCAACTTCGCGAATCTGCTCGGCCAATTCGTTGTGAGCCCGATTGACGTGCATGCGCAGCGCCGCTTGATCGTGCAGCACGTCAATGCGTCCGTTGTAGCGCGTGATTTCGTACTGGCGCTGCTCCGAGTAGGAAACAAAAACCATGCATGGATAAGCTGGCAGCGTCGTGACTTCCGAAACATAAGAGGCGGCGATGGCGTTCATCAGCGTCGACTTGCCGGATTTCAGCGGGCCAAAAATCAAGACATAGGCTTGTTGTTCTTCGACCTTTTGCGCCAGCGAACGCAGTTGATGCGCGCTGTCGTGCAGTTCGGGCAAAATCTCGCGCACCGGAGTCTGCGTGCTAACCGCCGAAAGGGCGTCGGTAGCGGTGGTCAGGGGGTCGATCAGGGGTTTGGCCACCCGACCGAATTCGTCACAAAACTGGCTAAGCAGGGTTCTCACCTACTTAATTTAACCGGGCCAACCGAAGTCATCTAGGCCAAATTACAGCGCAACGCCATTCGCCATCAGCAAAGACTTCGTAGCCAGGATGCCGTCGTCCTCAGACAGGCCGCCGCCTTCATACTCAATGCCGACGTAACCCGTGTAACCAGCTTCACGAACGATGTTCATCATGCGCTTGTAATCGGTATGAGTCTCATTCCCAGTGGCGTCGAAGTCGTGCGATTTGGCGCTGACAGCCTTGGCATAAGGCATCAATTCCATCACGCCCTGGTAGCGGTCGTACTCCTTGCCGCCACCAAGACGAAAATTGCCAAAGTCCGGTAGCGTGCCGACGCGTGGGTGGTCGACCATTTCCATCACTCCCGCCAGCCAGGCGCCGTTGGAGCTCAAACCGCCGTGATTTTCGACGATCACATTGACGCCATAATCGTCGGCATATTCACAAAGCGAGCGTAGGCCGTCGGCGGCATTTTTTTGCGCCTCGTCCCATTCGCCGCCGCCAGCGGCATTGACACGGATGGAATGACAGCCGAGGAATTGCGCAGCTTGCACCCACCGGTGGTGGTTTTGTACGGCTTGGGCTCGGTTTTGGGCATTTTGGGCCCCCAGCGCGCCTTCGCCATCAATCATGATCAGCAAGGAGCGTACGCCCTCGTCGTCGCACCGGCGCAGCAGCTCACTCAGGTAGGCTTCATCCTCGGCCTTGTCCTTGAAAAAGGAGTTCACGTACTCAACAGCGCCGATGCCGAAGCTGCGCGCCTTTTTGGGGAAGTCTAAGTTGGTCATCTGCTGGCCTTGCAAGGCGCGGTGCAGCGACCATTCCGCCAGTGAAATACGCAGCGTGCTGTTGGCTAAGCTATTGCCGTCGGCAGAATGGCCAGCTTCACGGGTCTGCGGTGGGTGGCAGCCAGCGACTGCCACCATCGAAGCACCTAGCAGTGATTGGAGGAAGTTCCGTCGATCCATGCAGCAACTATAACGTGAACGTGTAGTTCGTCGGGTTGCCTGCTTGGACTAGGATCGGTTCGGACTTGACCATTTCGCCATTGACGTGGATGCCAAGTACGTAGGATCCAGGCTTCAAATCTTTGAAATCGTAGCTGCTGTTTTTACCCAGGACACTCATGTGTACCGGATTGTTTTCCTCGTCGTATAACTGCAGCAAATCCATCGAACGAGAGTTCGGGTCGTTGTCTTTGGCGGGGAGGCCGACCACTTTTCCAGTCAGCGAACCACCCGCGTAAAGCTGCACGATGCCCAGGTCTTTTTGGCCGGCACCGTCAAACGCGCCGACTTCTGCGGTCTCGGTAATGAGGCCTTTGGCGATGACTTTGACTTCGTAATCACCGGCGGGCACGTCTTGGAAGCGGAATTGACCTTTGTCATCGGTGCGGGCGGTGGTCTGGCCGGGCGAGAAATCGATGGTCTGAATTTCGTCATCATCATCGTCGCCGCCGGAGTTGAAAGAAGTGAAAGAAATGGCAACTCGACCTCGTTGGGTAGTGCCATCTTCGGAGCGATTGCCCAACCGAACCTCCGCGCCAGCTACTGGACCGGAGGTGCCAACTACTGTTCCGGTCAACACACCCGACGCCAATTCGACCACAACCTGCTGTTGGCCTGGGGCCAAATTCACTTTCATTTCAGTAGCCGGGCTGGTGCTGGTTGCGCGCGCCTTCAGCGTGTATTCACCGGCATCGCAAGGCGGCAGAGTGGCCATTCCTTGGGCGTTAGTCGTGCCACTGCTTGAGCCTCCCATGTTGCCGAAATAGCCAAAGCCATTGTCGTCATTGGGAGAGGCTAGTTCGACAGTCACTGCAGCAACCGGGGTTCCCAATCGAGTGACCAATACCGACGCCACTGCCTTGGCCGCCATCATGATTTTTTGCTCGGAAAGCACACCAGCCTCAAGGTTAAACACAACGTCATTGGCTGGCTCCGCCGCTTCTTTTTCCTCATTTTCTTCCATGTCGAAGAAAACCAATCCGCTGGCTGGGCTTTGCGATTCAGAAATGCGGTACTGCCCCGGAGCGAGCCCAGACCATACTGCCAATCCCCACGGATCGGTGACTGCGGGACGGCTACCAAAACCACCTTCGCCTTCTTGGCTAAGCACCACGCGCGCCCCAGCCACAATTTGGCCGGTTGCGTCTATTGCGGTCAACCGGACCTTCGAAGCCGGATACAGCACTACCGTTTCCAGTTGCTCCGTGTTTTCTTTAATCTTCAGGGTTTGATTTGCAGCAGCAAAGGTTTTTAAACTCGCATTGACATCCCAATCCCCTGACGTCAGGCCGTAGAAATAGGCTTGGCCCAGTTCATTGGTTTTGGTGTGACGCGGTTGTGGGGCTGAGCCGCCGTAAGAGCGCATGATGCGACTGCCAGAATCGCCGCCAATCACAACCTCACTTTGCGGTGCGCCCAACTCGGTTGACAAGGAAACGCGCACGTCTTGCAACGGAACATCCTTATCGTCAATCACGGTAATGATCAGGGCATTGGTCTCTGGAAGTACCAGTGCCAGTGGTTCGGCGTCAGGCTTAATTTCGATGTTCTCCTGACTCACCACACCTTGAGCTGAGGTTACTTCTAAATTGAAAATGCCTTCCTTCAGGTCGTCGAGCACAAAAGTACCGGTTTCATCGCAATCTGCTGAATTGCGATTGAAGTAGTCGCGATTACTATCTGAGGTTTGGGCCGTCAAAATTACAGTGGCACCTTCAACCGGATTGCCGTGGGCGTCGTGCACGGTGCCGAGTAGTTCCAAGCGTGGCTCTAGTTTGACTTCCATTTTTGAACCAGGGGAAACGCTATCGGTGCGACCGCGCGCGTACCCAGGAGCCGCCGCAGCCACCCGCCATTTGCCTTCACTGGCCAATCCTCCCAGGGCGAAAGAACCGTCTTCATCGACTGGTTGACCGTCTTTCATAATGCGGTCGTGATCCCATTGGTAGGTTGAATAACCACGCGACCTAACCAAAACCACGCGCGCACTAGGCAAGGGTTTGCCGTTGTGATCGCGCACTACACCGCTGACGATGCCGCCGGTGGCCAAGTGCAGTTCCACACTATGATCGGCGCGACCTTCATTCAAATTGATCGACGTAGAAGCTTGCACATAACCGTTGGCGTTGGCTTCTAAGGTGTATTCGCCCAAACGCACACCCTCAACGAAAAAGAAACCGTCCTTATCTGTGGTTGCGAGGGCAGTTGACGGGCCTGGAGCATTGCCGCCAAAGGAAAATCCGAACTGATTGTTTTTATTGCGATCCACAAGCTGGATCGCGGCACCTTCTATGCCCTTGCCGTTGGGGCCGAAAATGTGGCCGCTTAACAGCACTCCGGGGGCCAGAATCAGCTCGCCCAAGTCGCGTTCTTCGCCGGGTTCAAGGGCGGCTACCGGCATCGACCGCTTGGCCCAATAGGGACCGCCCAAGGAAAGACTCAAATCCCGACCGGCCTCTAATCCTTCTAGCACAACTAATCCGGTTTCATCTGCATCAGCGTCGAGGGAATCCTCCGGCTCATCCTCAGCTTCGTTTAGCAGGAAGGCGGGCGCAAATTCAAAACCTTGCCCGTGATGACCGTATTTCAATTCGGCGTGACTTTGGGCAGCCGCGTTGCTTTCTGAATTCACCAAACGCAATCGTAGCGATGCTTTCGCCGGCTCAGTGTCTTGGGCTAGCGGGGATGCTTGACCGACTTCGGTGCGATTGCCGTCGGCATCTGCATTGGAGTCGCCCAAGGAGTTTTGATCCTTGGAGCCATTGCTGTTGGCGTCGGCTTGGGCAAGTTCGGTTTGGCTTTGGCCACCGTTGGCAGTGCCGTCGCCTAAACCATCGTCCCCGCTTTTCGAAAAGACTACATAAAGGACGACAGCCAACACAGCGGTGCCGAGTAAGGAGAGGGCGAGGACGCGTCTCATTGATTCAGGTTGTGGGTACGCATTGCCCGAGCGGACCGTCGCTCGGGGTGGTGCGACTACCAGGGTAGTTCAAAAGCGAGGCAAGGGCAATCTATTGACGGCTGAAATGCCGTGGACATTAGATGTACACCTATATATCGGCCCGTTTCGTGCGCACCAAGCGAAATCCGAAGTCCCAGTTCGTGTCGATTTCCATCGTTAAGGTGCGGGAATCCATGCGGAAAAAGGCGTCCAGATAAAAACTTTCTTCCCCGCCACAAATGACTCGAAGTGGACTGTAGTCCAGAAGTATCCCTGTGGTGAACTCGCGCACGTTGCCAGCCATATCTCTGCAGCCGTAAGGGGAGACGTCGGAAGGACTTCGGCCGATTCCCATAGCGTTACCCATAGCTTCGTCGCTACCTGTGATATGGACGTTTTTCAGCGTGGTTGGTAGCTCCCAGTCAAAACGATTTCCCCATGGATAGATGCGTTTATCTGCCCCCCGTGCCGCTTTTTCCCACTGCCGTTCCGAGGGCAGGTTGTAAACCCAGGGAGAATTTTCGTTTTCTGCTTTTTGATTGAGCCATACCACAAAATGCTCAGCATCTTTGAAGGAAATGCTGTGAGCCGCGGACCAGCGGCGAAAGGTATATGACGCATCCGAATGCTCTGGAGCGGTGAGTACTTGCAAGGCTTCATCCCGGCTTAAAGTGCCTAAGGATCTTGCATCCATATTCAGAAAAAAGGCTTTGATTCGATCTGGGGGAAGGTGGTCGGATGGAGTCCAGCCCAGTAATTGGTGGGAATCCCCGGGGCACTCATGCTCAAGAATGTCGAGCAGGAATTGATCGTAGAGTTCGAAAGTGATTTCATCAATAGTGATGAAATAGCCTGGCAAGTCAGCGATAGCTTCTGCCCGAGACGCATGAAAATCTGGATCGCCACCGTAGGGGAATTCGCCGGGAGGAATAAAAGTCCAAGCTGGATCCAAGTCTGCTTCGGCGGGCAAAGACGATAGGGACAAAATTTGTTGTTGTCCAGGAAAAGCTACAAATGGATAGTAGGTTGTGATTTTCGATCCGAACCGACGCACTTCCAATCGATACGAGCCGGGTCTTAAATCTTCAATCCGCGCTTCCGATGCGGCCGACGATTTCCAAATTGAAGTGAGCGGCCACGGCTGAACTCTCGCGGCTGAGTCGTAATATTTGATTTCCAAATCCACGTTGCTCGGGACATCGCTAATGCTAAGATCTGCAGACGGAATGGGCACTTGTGGGAACAGGTTGGTTAGTTCTTGCCACACCTCTATAGCCTGGATGGGATCTCCTTTTTCTTGATGCCAGCGACTTAATAATTGATAGAGATCCTGGATCTCCCGCTGTGCTTGACCGGGCGTAGATTCCAAAGCCATTGCTTGGAGGAGAGCATTTTCTGCCTGCTCAATGTTTTGCTCAAAAGCCTTCCTAGACGATTCCAAGCGGCTCCAATTTTCTTGATCTATGGTGAAATCAGTGCTGTCGGAATTGGTGTCAAGCAGCGTCGGTAAACGCTGTACTTCAAGCTCGGCATTTGCCTTCGACGTCGCCGCCGTTTCCAAATGCTCATTGATTTGTTGCAACCGATGGTAGGAGGAATAAACAGCTCGACTTTGCAAAACAATGACTAGGATTAGCAAAGCTGCAATTGCAGTTGTCACTCGCGGATACGAACGCATTTTGCGGCGGGTTCGTCGCCACCAATAATGGCGACGCGCTGCCACTGGTTGGTCGGCTTGTAGAGCAAATAAATCCAAAAGTAGTTCACCAGCGTCGGCATAGCGCTGACTTGCCGCAGGCTCCAAACACTTTTCGATTATGGCCTGCAAACGCACATCAATAGGGTGCGGGCAAAACAACGAAATCGGTGGCGGACCTTGTTGGATAAGCGCTAATATTTCTGGATAACGGCCATCGAAAGGTAATTCTTTGGTCAAGGCTTGGAATAGGCAAACACCCAAACTATAAACGTCAACAGCTGGGTTTTTGGCTGCCGCCGAGCCGGCCGACATCAATCGTTCTGGGGCCATGAACGCCAGGGTTCCAAGTGCTTTGCCTTCGGTAGTAAGCACAGTAGCTGCTTTTTGATGCGCCAAACCAAAATCGCCGAGGCAGGCGTCGCCGTTGCTGCGAAACAGTATGTTTGACGGCTTGATATCCCGATGGACAAATCCTGTTTGGTGCAGCACATCCACAGCAGCTACGATTTGGGTGAAGTGGTTAAGGATGCGGTCAATCGTTGCCGAACTCCAATCTGGAGTTGCCATAGATTGATCTTGAATTTGATGCTCAAGTGTGGCTTCACTTAGCCGTTCCATGCATAAATAAGGACGACCATCCGCTAGGCCAAAATCAAGCACGCGCACGATATGGTCATGACGCAATTGTTGCAACGCCCGATATTCGTGCTGAAAACGATTGATGAAGCTGGGGTTGGTGGCCAGCTCGTGGGGTAATACCTTTAGGGCGACGATTTCGCCGTCGGGACTTTCTGCTTCATAAACTACGCTGGATCCGCCGCGGCCTAGCTCTTGCAGGATTTGGTAAGGCCCGATGCGTAAACCATTAGACGAATTTAAGCCAATTAGCTCAGGATCCGGTGATTGTTTGAGTGATAAATAGGACTGCACTAGTTGTAAAAATTCAACCTCATCGCTGGGGCTTAACGAGGCAGCGATTTCATCCAAATTGGGTTCCGTGCCCAATTCAACTTGGCCGATGAAAAGGTCCAAAGCATGGTCGATAGCGGACAAGTTATTGGGCATCGATGGCAAGCACCTAGCGTTTTTGTTCTGCCAGTCGAATTGACTTAATGAGTGAAATCATTGCACGCTTATGCAAAGCCCACGCGGCTTCCGCATGCAACGACATAACTGCGCCGATTTGCTTAAATGCCAGGCCTTGGAAATCGCGCAATTGAACAATTTGTAAATGCCGTTCGGAAAGCTGAGCCAATCCTTCAGCAAGCACGTTTTTTTCAAACGCACTATCAAAATCCATTTGCATGGTTGGCGCAACGGCGATGCCCGTATGCAACTGAGCGGGCGTACCAGCAGGCAAGCGCCGACGGCTTCGGGCAAGGTTGCGCAATCGATTTTCCACCACCCCGTTCAACCAGCGCCAAAATTGATCCTGGTCTTCTGGGCATGATTTTGGAAAAGACTTACACAATTGAAGCAGAGCCTCTTGGGCGACGTCGCCGGAATCTGAATGAGTGCGCAAACCTGGACCCATTCGACGGCGCACAAGTCGATGTACCCGGGTTTGGCAGCGCTCAACCAATTGAGCGAGGGCTTTGGGATTACCCTCTCGGCCGCGATTGAGTATGTCCTTGGTTAGATCGGCTTCTTGAGGCATGCTGGGAAGGGGGCTCAAAAAGAAAAACCTGATTTGCTATGTTAGCAGGCTTTTTATATTGGCCTATAAAAGTGCTCAAGGCACTCAAATAGATCCGGGCTTAGTTTTTTCATTTTGGCGCCGCGCTCAAAGAAAACTTCGGTGGCGACGGCAAAAAATTCGGCGGGGTTGGTGGCACCATAAGAGTCGATCAGTTGGCGTCGGCCGACTGCGGTATCCGCGCGCAAGTGTTTGAAATGCTGCGAGAGCACTTCGGTCCAACGTTTTTGTTGATCGCGGCTGCCTAGGGGTGGGGCACCGTCGGCAAAACCGTCGAGCATGTCGAGCTTATGGGCGAATTCGTGGTAGACGGTGTTGTGGCCGTCATCGGGGTTGCGGCCGCCGGAAAAAGCGCTGTCCCAAGCCAGAATGACTTGGCCGCTCATCCAAGCTTCGCCGGCATGGGGAGCGGAGGCTGGACCAACCACACCATCAGGGCCGGTTGCAGGCATGTTGGATAAAAAAGCGGTTGGGTAGACCAAAATGGTTTTGACGTTGCGGTACCAGTCGTGGTCCAAATGGAGGATCAAATAACAAGCCTGAGCAGCGATGACGACCTTGATGTGGTTGTCTAGGTCTAAGCCGCCGCAGCCTTCCCAATATTTCTCGCGCACAAAAACCTGCACCAACTCTTGCAGGTGGGATTGCTCATCGACGGCTAGCTGTTTGTAAAACGGCAGCCCATTCAAATGGGGTAGCCAGGTTGGCGGAATTGGCTGCTTCAACCACCGCCGACGTCTCCAGTTTCGTAGCAGTCTAAGGGGCATCGGTGTCGGCGGGCGGGGTGGAAATGAGCTTGGCCACTGGGCCATGGCTTAGCGCAAAACGCATGCCTTCCCGGGCGACGAAAAAGCCGCGTTGATGGAGGTCGGCAGATTCGTCGGAGTTGGCGTTCCACAGCGGATTGCTGTGGTTGAGGTGGATGAAACCAATTTGGAATGGCCAGGCCGTTGCCTTGTTCAGTTGGGGTAGGGTTTCCAGCTGATTCATGGTGCTGCTGACCAGCGGATGCGGGATTTCACTGAGATCGCGATGGGGAAGTTCGGCGCCGGAGTAAAAAGTACCGTCTAAGAGCAGGGTGGCGTCGGGCTGGAGAAAATCGGTGAGCTGGCGCGGCCACTGGTGCCATTGGTCGATGTCGGGAATGAATAACAGCGAGCGGCCATTTTGGTGCTGGAGCTGGAATCCATAGGTGTCGCTGTACTCGTCACGGTGGGGAACCGGCAGCGCGGTCAGGCTGAGGCCGGGTTCCAACTCGACCGGTGTATTTGGCGGCAAGATGTGCAATTCAATCTGCTGCAGCTTGATGAGCTGTTCCCAGGGCCCGTTTTTGCGCAAGAAGTCGGCTAAACGCTGGCTGCACCATACAGGAACCTTGTGCGATCCCAACGCCTCTCGTCCTAGATACATCAAGCCGGTGTAATGGCCGATATGAGCATGGGTCAGAAAAATGGCGTCGGGTAGGCTGCCCATCGCCTGAATTTGCGCCGGTAAATCTGGGGTTGCATCCAGCAGCCACCATCCCGAATGGCCGCGTACCCCTAGGGCCGACACCTTTTCCCGACGTCCTTCCGCACGCGCTAGCTCACAATTGGCCTTGGCACAGCCAATATGGGGCAAACCGGCATCCTGAGCCGTACCTAGCACGACCACTTCTACCTCGGGTCCATTTAAAGGGGCCAGTTCACATCCGGGCCCAAATAGGCAAAAAAGTGTGACCCAAAAAAGCCCGCAAAAGGTCGTTGAAGGTGGGAAAATTGAGGTCATCGGTGATCGCTGTCAGAAATGTCCCGGTTTTGTGGAACGCAAACCCTGGCCAAGCATTATGCACGCAGAAACATGAGTGAAGTACCGCAAAACCTGGACCCTGAGGAACTTCTGGCACACGCCGGTTGGGTCCGCGGTCTTGCGGTAGCCTTGGTAGGGGAATCCAGGGCAGACGACCTAGCGCAGCAAACACTGTTGCGTGCAATGGAACGGCCTCCGCGGTATCGAAAGAATCTGCGGGGGTGGTTAGGGACCATTGCACGTAACTTTGCGTATAGCTGGGGTCGCACCGACAGCCGTCGCCGTGAGCTTTTTCAAGTTCACGAGTACGAGGGAAAGCGTGACTTTGAACACGCTACCGGTACGTCGGCTCTAAGTACTGCGCCTGACGACCTTTTAGGGAAGTCAGAGGCGCACGCCCAGTTGATCTCCGTGTTGAGGGACCTGCCAGATCCTGGGCGCCACTTATTGCTTCTGCGTTATTTTGAGGATTTGACGCCGAAGCAAATTGCGGAGCGGCACGGCATGAAGCCGTCGACGGTGCGGGTGCAGTTGATGCGCGCCACTGAAGAGTTGAGGACGCTGATGAAAAAACGCTTTGGTGGGGATGGGATGACCCCGTGCGTTGCAATATTGACACCTACACTAGGCAAGGGTCTTGTGATAACCGCTGCCACCGGGGGGACGGTAGCGATGTCATCGGCCACAAAATTGCTTGTGATGGGGGGAATTCTCTCCGCAGTCTCTGTGGGAGTGTATCTTTGGGATCAGTCAGAAACCCCCTCGGTTGGCCCTTTGAACGGGGTCGAAACAACGGCTAGTGCGGACGAGAGTGAACGTGATCCAAGCGACGCCAAGTTGATTGCCGAAGACGGGGTTTCTGGCTTTTCTCGTATTGCGGCACCCACCGCACCTGCTTTTGAATTTGCTGTCGTCGACGCCGACGGCAAGCCGCTGCCGGGAACCCTGATTCGTTTTCACAGTTCTGGCGAAAGCCTGGCGCAGCTTGCTACTAACGCCGACGGCCTGTTGCGCTTGCGACCTTCCGAAGAGGAAGTGGTCGCCCAAATCTCAGCTCCAAACCGAGCCCCCGAGTTGGCGCTAGTCAGCCTTGAGCAAGGTCGTCGGGAGTTCGTGCTGCCGGATCGAGGAGTCGTGAGCGGTCGGGTTGAATCGAACGATCCGGTTTTCCTACGTCTTTATTCCGCTACCCAGCTCTTCCGTGAAGAATCCGAAGAGTTCGATTTGCTGCCGGAGTTAGATCAGCGTTATTCCAACTTCCGAAGCTTTCTGGTTGCGGTCAAACGCAGCGGCGAATTTACTTTCTCCGGTCTGCCACAAGGTTGGAGCGGCTATCTGACGTCGGCAGATCCGCACTATCAAATCAACGACCGCGGGTTGGATTCTGAAGTCGATGGTCGCTTGGAGCTAAGCACGCCGAGCACCGATTTACGCATCAGCCTGATTGAAGTTCCGCGTATCAGCGGACGGGTTTTGCTGCCGGAAGGCGTCGATAGTGCGACGCTGACCATGAAAACGCCTGGATTAAGCGGCACCCGCGCACTGACCGCTGATGGTTGTTTTGAAATCCTGGCCGACCCTCAGAAATTCAGCACCTTGGAGCTGATCATCCACGCTCCGGGCGGATACATCGGCCATTACAACTTTGAGCAAGTACCTAAGAATGGCCAGCTCGGCGACCTGCTGGTGGATTACCGTCCGCCCGCCAAGCTGCACGTGACCACCACCGACGGCGTCGCCATCGCCGCCGCCATGGTGATCGATATTGCCGCCGACGGTACTCGCGCCCAAACCAATGCCGACGGCCGTGCCGTGCTTTCGTTGCTGGGTGAGCAACCTCAGGTGCTGGTGCGCGCCGTCGGCATGCAACCGCAGTTGTTGAACTTGAGCGCGCAGCAGCTGCAGGATTCCGTCGAGGTGGAACTTCAGCCCGCCAACCAACTGCAACTGCAACTCCTCACTGGCAATGATCAAACTCCGGCCGCAGCCGAACAAAGTTTGATCATTCGACTCGAAGCTGAACAGGGCCTCTTCTCTGGATCCCACACGCTCGACCGGGACTTCCATACCTTAAAGGGGGAACTGTTTGCTTCGGGTCTTTCTGATCATGGCATCGTGCGAGCTACTTTCCACGCCGACGCCAACGGCAAATTGGTTTTGCCAGGCGTCAATCCACACGCAGCCATTCAACTGCAAATTTGGGCGACCGGCGGCGGCTTGCTGCTCGACAAAATGCTGCCTGCCATGACCGCTCACGGGCCGAA
>JACKQG010001515.1_pt1 | contig 31981 bp, 25 predicted proteins | sample 8237621 | NCBI WGS metagenome assembly JACKQG01 (sample SAMN15677084, study PRJNA649215) | marine metagenome | biome: marine; feature: Black Sea; material: saline water; isolation source: suspended particulate matter (SPM) from the Black Sea western gyre | collected 2013-06-09/2013-06-10 | depth...
TGGATTCCTGCTTTCGCAGGAATGACAAGTTATACAGCATTTCTACCCCCCGGCAGACAAGCAAGTAGGCACACACCGAGGACAAGCTCTGGCCAGCATGAGGTGCCTTATAGGCACATAGATATTAGCTACCTTATAGGCAGGTAGATATTGCGGTGGTCGAACGTAAAATCTTGCTTTGCAAACACCGAGTCCGGCCCTCGGTCTTTTTAAGGCCCACAAGGACTTAAACGTTGTTGTCAATTCTACTGTCCGGCTTGTATAATACCACTGTATATCAGGCATGGAGCTTAATAGAATCTACATCCGCGGCTTGGTGGCCGGGATTTCCGTAAGGAGAACGAACGTGAAAAGGAAAGTATGTATCATCTTGTGTTTGCTCGGTTTTTTGCTGCAATCACAGTCCACCTTCGGACAGCAGCAGTACCAGCCAAACTGGAAATCTATCGATTCGCGACCAACGCCGCAATGGTTCACGGACGCCAAGTTCGGTGTTTTTATTTGCTGGGGCCTGTATTCGGTGCCGGCGTGGACGCCGGTGGGCAAGTACGCGGAATGGTATCAATACTGGCTGCGGGAAAAGTCTTTCGAGGGCAAGGTGTATGATTTCCATGTTCAGACTTACGGCAAGGATTTTGAGTTCAAAGATTTCGCCCCTATGTTTAAGGCTGAATTGTGGGAAGCCGATGAATGGGCCGAGTTGATTAAGAAGGCCGGGGCGAGGTATATTGTTTTCACAACTAAGCATCACTCCGGGTACACGATGTGGCCCAGTAAAGAAGCGGAACAAACATACGGCGAGAACTACAATCCGGTGAAGGTCGGGCCGAAGCGGGACATTGTAGGCGAGATTACGGCCGCCATGCGTAAGAAGGACATCAAGGTCGGGCTCTATTACTCTTTGTATGAATGGTACCATCCCCTGTGGCAGAGTGATAAGGAACGTTTCGTTAGCGAGCATATGTTCCCACAGTTTAAGGATCTTGTCAGGCGCTATAGCCCCGACATAATCTGGTCGGATGGTGAATGGGAGATGGATTGGGAGAAGTGGAGAACTCCCGAGCTCTTAGCCTGGCTGTTCAACAACGCACCGAACGAGAAGGACCTGGTCATTAACGACCGCTGGGGTAAAGGGATTCGCCACAAGCACGGCGGATTCTATACGACCGAATATGGTTCCGGTATGGATGACGACTCCCACCCGTGGGAAGAGAATCGCGGTATGGGTTTCTCTTATGGCTACAACCGTGCCGAAAACCTCCAAGACTATCGCTCCGCTCAGGAACTGATCCTTATGCTGATAGATATTGTTAGCCGCGGCGGGAATCTCTGCTTAGATATAGGGCCGCGCGCTGACGGCACAATCCCTGTGATCATGCAGGAGCGCCTGCTGCAAATCGGTCAATGGCTCAGAATCAACGGTGAGGCTATCTACGGAACGCGCATGTGGAAGGCGCCTTGCCAGTGGAGTGCCGGTCGCATTCCGAATATGGAAAGAAAGGAATACATGTCTAAGTTCAACATCCTGGAGCAAACGATTGCCCCGCCTCAGGGACAGGCCTTTAAGGAAGTACTGTTCACATTCAAGAGCGGAAACCTGTACGCAATTACACCAAGGTGGCCCGGCAGAAAGCTGACACTGAAGGATGTATCGCCGAATAGTGACACGGAGGTAATCTTTTTGGAAACGGGAGAAAAGCTGCCCTGGGAGCTGGATGGCGGCAATTTGGTCATAACTACTCCAGAGTTCGATACAAACATAATCAAGAGTCAACATGCGTATGTATTCCGGATACATGACATAGAACAGGAAAATAAATAATGAGAAGCTATAGAATTAGAAGTGTGCGTAGTGGTTCGATAACTGCCCTGCTTGTGTGCATGGCTATTTCAAACTTTTTCATCTCAAATGATTTGCATGCAGATAATCCAGAGAGAATTAAACACATCACCGTCTATCGAGAGAAAGGTCGTTTTGGCGGCTGGCCAGCCAATCATGGAATCTGGTCATGGGGAAATGAAATCTTAGTTGGTTTTAGCCGTGGTTATTATAAATATTTGGGGCCGGACCGCCATGCGATTGACCGTGAACGGCCGGAAGAACACCTCTTCGCACGAAGCCTGGATGGGGGCGAAACATGGTCCATTGAGAATCCTGCCGAAAAAGGTGTTATCGTTCCTTATGGTGCAGCATTGCATGGCACGCAGCCGCCACACCTGATTCCCAAAACACCGCTTGATTGCCCGGGCTCAGTAGAATTTACTCACCCTGATTTTGCGATGACTCTTCGGATGTTAGATGTTAATGTGGGGCCGTCTTTGTTTTACTATTCGTATGATAGAGGTAAAGATTGGAACGGCCCGTTTATTCTCAAAGTACAACAGGTAGATGGGATAGCAGCTCGAACTGACTATATAGTTAATGACAAGCTCGACTGCATGTTATTTTTAACAGCGGCAAAGAAGAACGGCAGAGAGGGGCGTCCATTTTGTGCAAGAACGTATAATGGAGGTGAAAGCTGGAATTTTGTTTCATGGATTGCACCTGAGCCGAGAGGATTTTCAATTATGCCTTCGACTGTTCGTCTGTCGAAAACAAATCTTCTGGCCGCAGTTCGCCGACGTGAAAGTAATGGAAAATGGATAGAGATATACATTTCCAAAGATAATGGAAATAACTGGCGCTTCCTGAGTAAACCGGCACCTGACCTGGGTGAAGGCAACCCACCGAGCTTGATACGACTCACCGATGGCAGACTTTGTCTATCGTATGGCTATCGCGCTAAGCCATATGGAATCCGCGCACAAATAAGCAGTGATAATGCGAAAACATGGAGCAATCCCATACATTTGCGCGATGATGGCGCCGGCAGGGATATTGGATATGTTCGGTCTGTCCAACGTTCGGACGGTAAAATTATTTTTGTTTACTATTTTTGCGATAAACAGTCTCCGGAACGCTATATTGCAGCAACTATTTGGGATGGAAAATAATATATGGAAAAAACAAACCAACCTTTATTATCTCATGCGGAATTGCTGGAATTAAAGCGATGGAATACACCGACTATCTATAATGGCTGGGAACAGATTACTAAACTGGATGCCGGTAAAGACGCCTTCAATCTGGAGGAATGCCGGGATTTCATGCCGGAAACCGGGCCGATGGTGGGATATGCCATGACTGTTGTGGTAGAGCCGGGCAATCCCGAACATCCCAAACAAAATCCAAACGCATGGAGTGAGTATCGAAAATATATTGCGTCACTTTCCGGGCCAAAGATAGTAGTAGTACAGGACCTGGATAAGCCGCGAACATTCGGTTCATTCTGGGGGGAAGTAAACAGCAGCATTCATAAAGCCCTGGGATGTACAGGCACAATTACCGACGGTGCAATCAGAGACCTTGACGAAATGCATAATGTAGGATTCAAAGCAATTGCAAAGCGTCTGTGTGTCGGACACGCATATAGCCACCCTGTGCGTTGGAACTGTGAAGTAGAGGTATTTGGACGGACCGTTAAACCCGGAGAATTGATCCATGCAGACAAACATGGATTTATTGTTTTACCGAGGGAAGACCATGTTCAATTACTGGAAGCAGCCCGATTTATGGATTCTAACGAATGCCGGACAATGATAGAGGCCGCAGGTAACTCATCCGGCTTGTCAACAGAGCAAATACTTCAAGCCATTGACACTGCATGTGATAAATTCACTATGAACGCCGAAGCAAGGTTTGGCAGGAAAGGGAAGTGAGGAAGGTGAAATCTCGATTAAAGAAATCTCACAGAAAGGAACCACAATACCCATGAACAAGACGACCCTTCGAAAAACAGTCGTAAGAACCGCATCTTTCGCGCTCTGTACGGTTGCCCTGCTCTTGGGATGCATCTGCTCCCCTCTCTCGGCAAAGGACTCGGCCGCCGAACCGCGGAAGCGCGGGCTCAAGAAAACCCAAAAGCTCAAGCTGGAGGTAGAACAAATCACCCGCGGCCCCCGACATCATTTCTTCGGCTATATCGGTCAATGTCAGACGATCCCATGGAATGCCAGCGGTCGATATATTCTGGGCCTTGAAATCGACAGAATCGATCGTTTGCCAACGCCCGAAGAGTTCGCTACGGTGATTCTTGTTGATACCCATCATGACAACAAGATTATTCGAGTGGACAAAACGTACGCATGGAACCCACAGCAGGGAACCATGTTCTACTGGAACCCATTAGCGGCCGAAACACAGTTCTTCTTTAACGACCGAGATGTCAAGACCGGAAAAGTGTTTACCGTACTATACGACATTGAAAAGAAAAAACGCGTGCACGAATACAAATTTGATGACACACCTGTCGGTAACGGTGGCGTAGCAGCCGACGGCTCGGCCTTTCTTGCCTTAAATTACGGTCGCCTGGCGCGACTGCGACTGGTGACTGGTTACCCGCAAGCTCTGGATTGGTCCAAAGACGAAATAGCACCCCAAAACGATGGTATCTTCATCGTGGATATTAAAACCGGTAAGAAGCGATTGCTCGTTTCTTACCGCCAACTCGAAAAGGAGTTAAAAAAACGCAAACCGGAATTAGATCATAAAGGCTTGTTCATCAACCACACGCTTTGGAACCGGGATAGCGACCGTGTTTACTTCTTCGTACGGGGCGGATGGGGCAAAAAAGGTGTTAAAGATCAAGGCGACAAGGTCAACACGCCATGTTCGATCAATGCCGACGGCACAGGGCTGACCCTGCACGAGCAATTTATCGGCGGGCATCCTGAATGGGACGAGAACAATATCCTCATCGGCCGAGAAGGGAATAAACAAATTTACTATGACGTAGAAAAGAAAAAGATCGTTGGTCAAATGGGTACACCCAAAATCTTTCCCCAACCAGAGGGCGATATTTCACTCTCTCCGAGTGGCGAGTGGTTTGTCAACGGCTACGGGTACAAAAACAAAAACTATTACGCCGTATATCGGCGCAGTGACGGCGCCTTCGTTCGCAGTGAAGGTATGGACAAGGGTTCATACAGCGGCGACATCCGCATCGACGGCGCCCCGCGCTGGAACCGTACCAACGATGCGATTCTTATACCCGGCATTGCTGAGAATAAAACCCGGCAGATGTTTATCCTTCACGTGATCACTTCCGAGAAATAGCCGGCGGCTCATGTCAATACCTAAAGAGAGCCTGCCGGAAAATATCCCAGCAGGCTCCCGAATGTATGTTCTTTGGGCAAAATGCCGGCTATCCCGGCTTATCTTTGACTGGATCCCGGCCTTCTGAATGTACGCCTGGTGCCCGTTACTTTCGATGTGCCTCTCGATGTTGTCAATTCGCCGGTGAGCTTGGACTCTGCAATCTTACCTTCGAAGCTCGTTTCGTAATCCTGGTCGTTAAATTGCAGGACGTACTTGAAGCTTACTTTGTCACCTTCGAGATTAATCTTCTTGATCAGAGTGGATCCGTAAAGCGCGCTCATGTCCGAATTGACTCTCAGTCTCTGCTTGCGGGAACCTCGCTCGGATTCGATGTCGAGATTCCACGTGCCGATAACCGAAGCGCCGGCCAGTGTTCCCGTGGCCGCAGCTTCCCCGCGCTCGCTCTTGAATACTCCTTCGAGCGAAGTATTGCTAACGGTTCCTTCAAAGGCCATTTCCATTTTATCGCTGTCTCTCTGGATAATTCTCTTAAACGTCAGTGTGCGGTTTTCGTATTTCAAATCAGAAACTTCGCTCCCACCTCTGGAGCTTTTCCAGGTACCGCTGAGATTACCTTCTTTATCGGCAGTGATCATAAGAGTCCCTGTGTATTCTCTCTCGCCGGCCTTGATTTTCATCTCCCAGCTTCCAACTCCACGGGGTGCTCTCGGCGCCCGTTTGCCATTGATTTCCGTCTCGCCCCGGTCGCTCATCAGGAGCCCCGAAAGCTCGCCCTCCTCGATTGTGCCTGTAAACTTCGACGCCCTTTCTTCTCCCCCGTAGTTAGTGACCTGCGTGAAGCTCAGCTTGTTTTCTTCGAATTTAACGTCCTTGAGCTCATTCATTCCCCAGAAGCTGATCCAGTAGCCGGTGTATTCACCTTCCTGGTTTCTGGAAAAAGCCAGGATCGACTCGAACTCCCGCTCCCCAAACTTCATCTTGATCTGCCAGTCACCGTACAGTCCGCCTCTGCGGGACCGGGACTGTGCCGATACCTGCACCGGCAGGATGAATGACACAATCAGCAAACAGACCAGTACAACCTTTACAATTGCTTTGCGTTCCATAATCTTTGCCTCCAATAAAGGATAATTTGAACTTCCCCCACTATTTTGAAACTTTACAATAAAGAATCTCCTTTTCCATTGGTATTAGGAATGCCCCATATAACACTGTTTTTCCCTGCTCATCTCTGAGTTGGGACTCCATTCCTAATAGGATACCAACTCCGTCTCAGAATTCCAGGTTTTTTCGATATTGCTCAAAAAATTTCCCGTCAGCCTGTGGCTCTGATAATATATTCTCTTATTTGTTCCCGAGATAATAGCTTGTCATGGCATAATGCCGGTTGGTATAACCCATTGTGTGGTGACATATATCATTCCGATATAGCGGATCCTGCATCAAACAGACACGTCGATCCGCGGCCGGTATGACGGTACTGTAAATGCGGAGTTCGCCACTTGTAACCGTCACAAGCTCTTCACGCCAATCGCCCTGGATGTCGGCAACCTGTTGTACGGAGCCCTCGATTTGATCACCCTGAATGGGAACCAGGCCGCCCCTTTCCCACTTGGCAATGCCTCTGCGGCTTACAAATTCACGCGACAGATCAGCATCCCACCAGGCCATTAGTCCCTGCGGTGGAACATCCCCTTCCAGTCGGATTCCCTTTGAAGTATAATAGAAACGCCCGCCCGCCAGCTCCAGTCCCGGATAAGCCGGATCAAAGTCGGCAGCCATACAACTGCCGAGTTCGTTGTCACGGCTGGACTCATCCGCACCGAAAAGAATCTTTCCGGTCCGCGCATCAACAAGACAAGCACCGTTGCGAGGGTGCGGTTCTTCAATAATATACCATATCTCCCAACCGGGATTATCGGGATCAATATCACCCATATAAGAACGGTCGCCGTGCCCAAGGCCGGTCCCCCACAGAGTCTTGCCGTCGTTGTCTATGGCAAGTGAGCCGTTGATGACCTCGTCACAACCGTCTCCGTCGATGTCACCGCTCTTGACCGTATGCTGACCCTGTCCCTGATACATAAAAGGTGCCCGTTCGTTGGTCCACCGCCAGACTTTTTCGAGCTTCTTGTTTTTAAGCACATAGGCATCAATCTTCATCATACCATAGATGCCGCGAACCGCGATAACAGCCGGAGTCTTGCCGTCCAGATAGGCCACAGCCATCATATGACGGCTGGCGCGGTTGCCCGTATTGTCACCCCAATCCTGGACCTTGCCGAGTTCTATCCAATCGACCTTATCGATTAGCTCGCCGGTCTCGCCGTTATAGACGGCAAGATACTCCGGGGCATCCAGGAGAAATCCGGTTTGGCCGCTTGGGTACATGTCTTCCCGGGTGGCGGCATAATCCGACGTCCGTACGCAAACCTCGGCCTTGTCGTCACCATCAAGGTCCCGGACGACCATCGGTGTCCACCAAACACCGTTGTCCACATTCCAGCCCAAATCTATCCGCCACATGAATTCCCCGGTCTTACCATTGTACCCGTCGTACTGAACGGCTCCGGAATTCGGGCTGACCCTGCCCGGATCCTTGCCCCGGCCGGAGGAATGTTTGACAATGAAATCGTACACGTTATCACCGTTCAGATCTGCGATGCCGACCATACTTGCCCGAACATCATCTCTGAGTGGTAAAGATTTATATTGCTGTACCGGCGGATTCGCCGGAAGTGCCGCTCGTTCACAAGCCCCCTTCTCCCGGCCATTAAAAACCGGCTTAACAAACCAGGCGTTAGCTCGATCCAGCGGCGCATTTTCATCGACGAAATCGGTGGTCTTTGTCAAAGGTTGAGAATTTAATTTGACGGGTGCCTGCTCCGCAGTAGAACGATAGACATTAAAAGCAATGTTTTCGGGATCGGTTTTGAGCAATCGCCAGCCTAAATAAACCTTGCCTTCTCCCATCGATACAGCCAGCATGCCGCGATTGAGTTTTTCTTCGATACGCTCTTCGGCCCAGCCCAACACCGCATCCGGATTATAGAGAGGATCCATCGCATAAAAATTCAGGTTCGGCGGTATCTCTTCCATTGTCAGCTCTCGGAGCCCGCGTTCGTTATTCTCCGGCGGACGAGTACTTCCCTGTCCTGAGCGACCAACGCGCATCCTTCGCTGGCCACGCTGCCCTGTTTGGTCCTGTGCCAATACACTACAACTAAAAATACAAACCAATAACATGATGAATAAAACCCTGCGGTTCATAGTTTCCTCCGAATTTTGCTATCTGTAATCCGACATGTTGCTTTGAGCGAATTTTGCGATAGACAAAGCGGCCGATTTTATCCGAGTTCGCCCTCGGCATGTTTGACAATACTATCGATCTCCCGAGACAAAGCCTCATCAAGCGGCTGCGGAGTGTGTGTTGTCAGGATGCTGTTGACATGTTCAGTGAGCCGCTCTGCAAATGAGCTGCATCCCTGACTCTGCCAACCGTCAAAGCTCTGCCTTGTCCATAGCTGGCTTGGTAACCAGAGTTCCCGGCGAAAATGTTCAACTGTATGCGGCTCCGCCAGGAAATTCCCCGCCGGACCTACTAATTTAACAATGTCGGTAGCAAGGGTCTCAGCATTTACCTCGAAACCGCGTGCTATTCGCTTGATGTAATTCATAAGCTCGTTGTCGAAAGCCAGCCAAAGCAGACTGCCGGCATGGTCGGTTCCGCATATACCGCAGTGACCAAAAGTATCCGCCCCGCCCAGCACACCCAAAAGCATTGAGTTTGCTTTTTCGATACCTGCCTGAGCATCAGGAACTTTAGCATCGGTAAGGCCGACATTGATATAAACAGGAAAGCCATAGAAGTGTGCTATCTGAGTCATTGCTAAAGCCATCAGTCCCTGCTCCGGAGAGCCGAATGAGCAGATACTTGTGCGCGGATCCATAATATGCGGGATACCCCCGTAGGTTATGGCCGTACCGGGCTCAAGCAATTGTGTTACTACAATACCTGCCAATATCTCGGCATTTTCCTGCGCTAATGTGCCGGCCAGTGTTGCCGGTGCTGTTGCAGATGCCATTGCCATCGGACCGATACTCACCGGCTGGCCCGCCTGAGCGAACTCCCTGACTATATCAAGGCCGTCTCGTGGTAATTGAAGCGGGCTGATAGGTTCGAGAAAGGCTTCTACCATAGGCTTTGCTCGCAGGGTGGCTTCCCCGCCTGCGATTGTGCGGTATATTTCCAGAATGTAACGGGCTGTTGCGCCATTGCGAACCCAGCAACGGGTTGGCTTTGCCGTCCCCTTGACCAGTTCACCGGTGAGAAAGACATCTCGATATTTCTCGCAGACCTCTTCGGGCTGCGCCATAACGCCAACGATATTGATGTTCTCCAGGGCGTCCCCAAGACGTATCGCGTCCCTGGCATCCCGGATTGTTGCAGGTCGTCTCCGGCCGGTCTCCGTATCTATCCAGCCGAATTGACCCGGACTTGACATTAGAATTCGATCACCATATCCGAATCTGACGGGCCGGCTGCTGTCCCGGCCATATAATAAGAATTTTTTACCCGCCTGTGCGATGCTGTCCATGACCAGCTTCTCCGGAAGCTGAGCTATTCTACTATCCTGCGCAACCTTTGCACCGGCATCGCCAAGAAGCTGCAATATCTCCTCGTGATGCACCATAACACCGGTATCCCGAAGGATTGCCATGCCTGCATCATGTATATCTTGAATCTCGCGCTCGGACAGAAAATTAACTTGTATTGTTGCCATTATTGATTCATCCGATATAAAGGTCGGCAAAGCTTAATGCATCATAGGTTAACATTTAATAGCTTTTGAATACCGTAGTTCCTTTGGATAAACATATCGGCTGCCGGCAACTGCTCACGTGGGATAACCACTACTGGATTATCCATCTCAAATTCGATTACATCATACCTGGATCCGGGATTCAGTTTCTGAGCTGCCGGTATATCCGCAACCGAACGTATGGTCATACCATTATACTTTTTAACAACAAGTTGACCCAGTTTACTGTAGCCAAGGTTGATATTGGCCGGAAGGACGTAACTTAGTATCACTATGTCACTGCGTTCTGGAGTAGGTTTGAAGGAAAGGTCTCGATAAAGATGATATAATTGTGGCGATACCTTACCGGCCCAGTCATCACCCCATTCAGCCAAATACGCACGGGTAAGCTTTTGCAGAATAAATCCCCCTGTGATGATATATTCCGGCTGTTTATCATATTCGTGATACGGTATGAGCATTTCTGAGGCTTTGAAATTCTTAACTTCAGACCGGACCTGAATTTTCTCGCCGTCACGCCAGAGTTCGAATAAAACCTCTTCGCCGACAGTTTTGCTCGTAATAAGATGATGGAAATCCAGCAATTCGTATTTCGTGTGAATGAACTGGCCGTAAGAATTGAGTGCATTTCCACTAATCGCCAGGATGACGTCAGCTTGTTTGAGCACATCGCTGCCGGTCCCAAGATTATAGACATCCGTTACATAGGTGCCGGCCTTAAGAGACGCCGGCATCTTAAGAAATGACCGCATAGATGGATCAAGAAGATCCGAAGTGGTAAAACCAACAGAGCCAAAGCCCTCATAATCGCCCTTGGCAACCGCTGCTAAAAACCTGTTGATTGTCTCGGCAGGGACCAGACTTGCCTCTTTTCTATCATTGGACCAGAACGCTATGCCGATGGGTTCTGAATCAACACAGTAAACTTGTCCTGCTCCTGTGCGATGGGATGTGTTGGCGGCGAGATAATGAAGGCGATTTTCATACGAAGTGTTTGTGTTTCGAATTATTGCTCGGTCAAGATAGCCGCGCCCGTTATATAAACGATTATCCGACGAAAGCCAGTAGAAGTCCACCTCAGCTCCTTTTTGGTAGTCCTCCGTAAATACGAGAGGCTTCAAAGGCTCGCTCAATGCATTACGATCAAGTTCGATTAGACAGAGATTGCTTTCATAATCGACAACTTTGATTCTGGCGCCGACAAATTCGTTCTGGCCATATCTAAGAGCTTTAATATAGGCTAAATTTGCAACGCTCCAGGCCGTCGTCAGCACCTCATATTCACCGACAGCACAGCCGCATGCCCAGTTTTCCGAAAGGTTTTTATGCCTCCATGGCTGATCCTGCTCGTAACCGTAAAAGGATGTTGAAAGGTAAACAATGGATTGTTTCATTGTTTCGGTAACATCCCCCTGGCGACGTTGGGCTATTGTTGGCTGTGAACACAGTGCGATAACAGCACCGAATATGATAGATATGAAAACTATGTGTTTTTTCATAACTTCTCCTCTAAGCGGGTTTCGGCGGGTACTTGGTATTTATTAAGTATGAGCTGGTGTCTCAGCCGGGCTTTTTGGGCATCGATGGGTAATGTACGATTGTCACCCAGAAATTTTATCGAGTAGAAATCATCGACGTTCTGTTTAAACGCTTTGTAAACATCATCAAGGCTCCAAATGCTGACTCCATTGATGCTCTCAACCGGCTGGCTTCTAAAATCAGCGGCATAAGAGTTGACCTCATCAGGCATTATTTCCGCAAGGACTATGTACTCCTTGCGCTGACGGTCTGTATTGAGCCGAATCGAGTCCATAAAAAGGTATCGCAAATAATGAGGCATTTTCGACCGCCAATCCCGGCCCCATGTTTCGAGATAGTTTCGTGTTAACGGAACAAACGTAAGCCCGGCAAAACACACATACCGTGGAGGACGATCATATTGCCGCGCCTGTTCGAGAATCGGCCTGTTCAACGCCACCGTTGCAATCTTTTTCATTAGTTTACCATCGCGATAAAAAGTAAGTTCTGCCGTTTGGCCGATGTGTTTGGTCTCGATTACCTCAGACATATGCAGTCTCAGACCATATATTTGAACTAATCCGTCATTGTCGATGTTATAATTATCGATTCGTGTTATCACATCATCAGGCTGAAGTAGCGATTCGACCGAGCTGTGCATCATCGTACTGACTACTATGATACCATCCTCCTGGGATGGAACCTGAAGGTAATCCTTATAGCTGGCACTGTGAAGACCAGGATACATCATGACACCTAATGACCCGAAACCATCGTATTGGTCGTCCTCTATATCAATGAGAAAGTGCCTGATAACAGTTGTGGGAATCATATAGCCTATATTATCTGCCATTTGCAAACCCTGGAAAGCCACTCCGACAACTTTACCGTTTTGTATGACCGGGCCGCCGCTGTTGCCCGGATTAATAGATGCGTCCGTTTGTATAACCAGGTGACCATCGGCTCCGCTGTGAACATAAGTATCCGTCTCGATACGCGAGACCACTCCCTCCGTAACGGAAATGCGGTTGCCTCCCACCGGGAAGCCGTATGTCGATACCGTACTGTTTACCTTCGGAATTCCTGCCAGCTCCAAAGCTGCAGTATCGTCAAAAAAACTCTTATCGTCGGGAATTAATGTTGCAAGGTCGCAATCATGACCGACAAAAGCAACCTTGGCCGGATAGCTTTTAGCGACATTTTGCTTTTTTAATTCGATGTATTTATAGTCGCTGACGTTGTGGGCGTTGGTAAGTATTCTATTACCTGCTATGATAAATCCTGAGCCGATGCTTTGATTCATCGCCTTCTGCTTCCAGGGTGTAACGTAGTCGAAGCCCTGATGAACGCTTCGGATTAAAATCACTGACTTGTCAAATTCCTGCTGTTCGTTGCTTTGAGATGCATTCAGCTTGCCCGAAAACACCGACAACGCGACTGCCATAACCAATATCCACTTTCGGAAATACATAACCTCGGACTCCAAAAAACACTTTAATTGCCTCGCTGGCCTTGATTCTATTGTAAAAAAACTTTCAACCATATTAAGCTTTTGAACAAAAAATTGAAAGAATATTTCATAGGTAATCCTCAGATAAGTACCGAAGACGCAATAAAATATCCAACTGAGGTTTCAGGAACCCGTCAAACGAGCAAAAAATCCGTTAATAAAGAAATTATTCCCCTCTGAGAGCTTGATAATAGTGTATAATAAATTTGATTGGGTGCTTTTTGGGGTACCCATTTTATAAAAACGAAAGAACATATTTAGGAGGGTATAATCATGGATGCGGAATATTACTCTACCAATATATTTAAACCTATTCAGACAATTTCAAAACATTTTGTAAGGTACATTGGAATTGTCTTATTAACAGCAATAATATTCCCCGGTTTAGCTCATAAAGCTAAAGCAACATCCATGCTGTCAGACTTCTCTCGTGCCTCTTCCTATATTGATAGCCAGTGGTATTATTTTTTAGATCATGGGCAATATCAATATCTCGATAGAGCGCAGTACCATTTGATTGGAGAATTAGGTTATTTTCTGGGGCATCAGTTTTATCCCAGGTTGTATGAAAACGATGTGGACCAAAATATTAGATTCACAAATATATTAAACAAAGGATGGTTTATGTTTTTGGATGAGCAATTTCCTGTTAATGAGCATGCCTTAAAAAATAACTATTACTTTAATGCTCAGGATTCTATCGACAGACAACATTATTATTTCTCGGATAAGGGGCAGTATAATTATCTTGAAAAAAGACAATATAATTTGTTGGGTGGATTGGCTTATTCATATAGATACCCCTGTTATAGAAGGCAATTAGGGGAAGGAATTGAAACGATAAATGTAGTTACTAATCCGGAACCTTCGACGATCGTATTTCTTGGCCTTGGAGCATTAGGAATTGCTGTATTAAGAAAAAAGAAAAGGACCCGAGAAACAGCCTGAGTGTTTTTCAGTAATCCTTAAACTTTCTCATCCACGGTGGCCAGTCACCCGATACAACACCCCCGGCTTTGGTCCACGGATTACGAGTATCAAAGCTGCGATGCCAATTTAATGTCCACAATTCCTTCACACCCACCTTACGGGTTGACCAGTCCATAAAGACTATGTTTACCTCTCCGTTGTGCCGGCTCGTGCAGACCCGCCTCATACCGCCCCCGAACGCCCAGAGGAATTCTCCATCCTGGTCCGGTGGTGGGTCTAACGGTTCAGGACGGACTAACATGAAACCGTTGTCCATAAATACTGGTATCATACTCGAATTCTTTTGACCGGTCCGTCGCCATTTGTTTTGAACCTCGTGTGCCCCATTAACCAGGTCGCTGTCATTGACCCACCAGTTAATACCGTAGCTGCCGATTTTATATATCGGATCTCGCAGATAGGTAAAATCATTGGGATTGGTTTTATTAACGTCCCAGGCCACCCAGGGCATTGTGCCGCCCTCATCGACCGTGCGCTTGGCCCTTGGACAAAGGCGAATAACCGGTTCATTGTAATAGGGAATCAGCGTATATATCCATGAGTATTGGCCGGTTGTCCAATCTTCATCGATACCCGGCATGAACCTGCCGTCATAGTCGGATGTGTACATCGTAAAGCAGATGGACCATTGGTGCAGATGGCTCTTACAGATTATCTCCTTAACCTGGTCTCGGGCCCGTTGAAGGGCAGGCATTAATATCGCCATCAGCAATGCAATAATTGCAATTACTACCAAAAGCTCTATTAAAGTAAAGCCCTTTCGCTCACGCATAGTGTTTGTCTTTCCCTTCTCAGAAAGATTCAGTTTTATTGACATGCCTGCCGACCATGATTATAGCATATCCTAATACTTTGATGCAACTGTATCAGCCCCTAAAGCTTCATTTCAAACAAACCTCCATTTACCGTTAAAAGAAATGCTTTTGATTAAAATACGAAATTGTCCTTGATAATCTTTAGTATTAAGCTATAATCCTCTATTGTATCATACCATTATGCTTTTGTGAGGTGTAATCATGTCGAAGAAGGGTTTTACACTAATCGAGCTGCTGGTAGTTATAGCAGTCATTGCCCTGCTGATGGGCATACTTATGCCGGCCCTCAATATTGCAAGAGACCAGGGTCGTAAAGCTTCCTGCATGAGCAATATGCGACAGGTAGGCATAGCCCTGGCAATGTATCAAAATGAATACGAGAAAACTCCCCCGAAAACACACGCCGTTTACGACTACGCCAGCCCTGCCGCTCCGGACAATGTCTTAAAACTGTTGCGGCCGTTTGTTTACGCCAAGGAGCCGGAAGCGACAACTCCTGTATATGCTTGTCCGGCCCTCAGACCGAATCCGAATCCCGCCTATGCTCCTTCACGCGTCAGCAGCACAGGGTACCTCGTAAACTCTGTCGTCATGGGCCGGCCCGTGGCGGCTATTCCCAACCCCGGCAGAATCATCGCTATACAGGAAGGATGGTCTTTGTCAAATCATCTCTGGGTCCAGCCTGAACCGAATAACCGTTCCATCGCCGCTTTGGAGGGGCGGGAATATACACAATATCAGGAATGGCACATGTTTGCCAGCCAAAGCGACCACTCGTCATGGTTTACCAAAGAACGTCGCGAACAAACGGCAAATGTCCATAACAAAGGCGGCAACTTCATCTTTTCCGACGGCCATGCCGAATACAGAAAATACTGGGATCGTGACAGCGGTGATTACGGACTTGTCCTTCCTACTACAAAAAAAAGTGTTCCCTTCGAACCGACCCGTGCAAGTACTACTACGACTCTCGAGGCGGCATTTTAGCTGAGGTATCTTATTTTGATTTTATCAAAGCATTCTATATCCCAGATGTCTAATAAGAGATATTTCCCCGCCACCGGGCCGACTGCCCTGCGAAAAAGCAGTCTTTTGCTTCTGACCTGTTTGGCAACAATTTTTCTGCTTCTAAGTTGCAGTAAGAAGTCGCCATCACAGGCCGACGCGACAGCCGAGCTGGCTGCCAGTTTTGAAGGTTCTCCAGCCAAAGAAGATGTTATTAAAGCCAATACCGCCTTCAAGGAAGGCCGTTATAAGGAATCGCTGAATCTGCTACACAAGGTGGTCGGTAGTGGAGCTTTGACCGAACGCCAGAAAAAGGCAATGGCTGGTATCGTCGGCCAGCTTCTTAAGGCGGTACATGAAGACCCGCAACTTTCTAAAGATACACAAATCCATCGTTTGATGCAGATGTTAGTTGTAAGGACCATGGGTGAAACCTGAAAAATCTCAGTTCCTGCGGGCTCGGAAAAACCTAAAATACACAAACCGTCTCTAAATAACATTTTTTCATGAAATACGTGTCATTTTGCAATGAGGAAGATATGAAAAAAATTATTTTAGCACTCATACTTTTAACACTCTTGCTTATTTTGTTCCCACCCAGGAAAGACATATTGTCAATAACCAATGGTGGTTTCAAGCAGGATCCAAATCAACCGCAGCATAATTGCCTGGTGCGGGTTGTTACTGTTTCGCAGGACGGCCTGGATGAAAAACCAGGAAAACCAATATTGGACGCGACAATGATACGGCTTAATCGGGCCGCGTCATTTCAGCCGGATATTGTTTGTTTGCCGGAGACACTTACTCGGGACAAACCGGAGCTTGTTCCCGGGCCCACAACCAGGCGTCTTTCCAAATGGGCTCGAGAAAATTCCTGTTATGTAATCTGCCCCATTACCACTCGCTCCGAAGGAAAAATATTCAATTCAGCCATTCTCATTGACCGGCAGGGAAATATCCTCGGCAGGTACGATAAGATCCATCCAACAGAAGGAGAACTCGACAACTCGATTTGCCCCGGAAAAATATATCCGCCGGTTTTTCAGACGGACTTCGGCATAATCGGAATACAAATCTGTTTTGACGTGAACTGGCACGCCCAATGGCGCCGGCTAAAGGAAAAGGGAGCTGATATCATATTTTTCCCTTCGGCCTTTCCCGCAGCACGCCAGTTAAAAACACTTGCCTGGCTGAACCAGTGTTTTATAGTCAGTTCCACAAAAACACGTGCTTCGAGTATATTCGACATCTCGGGAGATATCATCGAAACAACGGGCAAGTATCGCCATTGGGCCGGAGCGGTGCTGCCTGTCGGAAAAAAGCTGTTCGAGATTGACTTTCATATCAGCAAAATACGGAAAATCGAACAGAAATATGGCTCTAAGGTTAGTATCCAATGGTACCACGACGACGACCTGGTCTCGCTTGCGTCACTCGATCCCGATTTAACCGTAGCCGATCTGATCGATGAATTCGAGCTTACACCGCACCCCGCCTATATTCAGCGGGCGCAAAATGCACAGGACAAACGCCGGCCGGTTCAAATGCCAACGCAGCAGTAAAAATCCAAACGAACCACAGATACCGCCGCGGATGGACTTTATAACAGTTTCTCTAATATAATGGACTTATCCTCAAAGCTCGTTCCACTGCCCCGCAATGGGAACGGGGAATTGGCCGTTCCTGTCCGCTTTAACCGGAGCAGCACTCACATAGTCCAGGTCGTCGAGATAATCACAGAACTGGAAGTTAGACGCCATCATCTGCTCCCAGGTGACCTCCTGGTTGGTATGACAGGCGGCACGGCCCATAAGCGATGTGAGGTCTGAGTAAACAGCACGCTGTATTTCATTATGCGGCCGGTCTGTGCGGATACTTTTAATGAACTCGTTCCACTCGTATTGCCATGGACTATACTCGTCCTTTGTTGGTGTCCATGCAATATTGTCTTTTTCAATCCGCTGGTCTTTGAACATGTGAACAGTAGCGGCGTGCGTTCTCCCGGAGAACTGTGCCGCGCATTTGGTGCCGTGGATGAAAGTAGCAAACTCGTTGCGTGCCTTTTTCATTCGACGAAAACCACAGAACGCCTTGGTCCCATCGGCAAATGTGTACTCCATTGAGTACAGGTCGATATTCTGTCCGTGGTCTTCACTATTGGGCTCGCGCCCACCCATACCGACAGCCGAAATCGGCCAGGCGTCTTTAATCCAGCAGCACTCGTCAATCTGGTGGATCAGGTTATCAACCATATGCCCTGAGCCGATCCAATACAGATGGATTCTCCCGAACTGGAGCTGATTCATCAGTATGTTGGACTCATCGCCCTGACTCTCCAGCCAGTTGCTGCCCCCAAGGCGGTTTGCACGAATCAGCGGTATATCGCCCATCTCACCGTTGCGGATTTTCTCGATCAGCGCCTGCCGGGCCGGGGAATGACGGCACTGGAGCCCTGCGGCGACCTTGACGTTCTTTCTCTTTGCCGCTTCATCGGCACGGAGCAGCCGTTTTAAACCGCCCGGATCGGATGCGAATGGTTTTTCCATAAAGACATTGATGCCCTTGCTGATAGCATACTCAACGTGCAGCGGCCGGATATAAGAGCGCGTTGTACACATGGCGACGTCCCCGGGCCTTAGAATATCGATGGCCCTTTTGTAACCGTCGAAACCGCGGAACTTACGGTCCTCGCTAACATCGATTTGAGAGCGGTTAAACTTTTCACTCAGTGCCTTAAGCGACCTTTCCATCTTCTCGCTGAGCAGATCGGCCGTGGCATAAAGCTTGGTTGGCCCGCCGTTCGGGACAGACAGGGCATCGCCGACAGCGCCGGTTCCGCGCCCGCCGCAGCCGAGCAGTGCAAGGCGGATTGTGCTGTCTCCACGGGCATAGACGCTGGGCTGTAGACTGCCAAGCACGGATGCCCCCACTGCGAGCGAACCGCTATGTTTCAAAAACTGCCGACGATTGAGTTTAGACTTAGTCATTGTTTACCTCCTGGATTGGTTGTGGAATTGATAAGATTTTCCATTTAATTTCATAAACAGCTTTCCTATTTTTCGCGTTATATAATACACCGCATTGAATCCGATTTCAATATAAATGACAAATCAAACTTCAGGTTTTATCAGAGGCTTCTGGGTGAGTATCGTTGCCTGCTGGCGCTTTGCGTTAGCCTGCTGGCTAACGGGCATATCCTCTTAGATGAAATCGACACATGTATGCCCGATCATAAAAACACAGATGGGTTGACATGGAAATGTTCGCTCAATTTTCTTATATGCTCCTTGCTAAGAGAGCGGCGGCCGTTAAGAATGAGACTGCCGAGAGAACGACTGCCAAGTAATCTCCCAAGGTCCGAAGAAGACATATTATGCTGTTCTATTAGAAATTTTAAATTACCAACAGGGTCATGTTCATTCTCAATATGATATTTTTGGGCCTCATAATCCGCTATAGTGTTTGCAAGCTGCTTCATGTAATCGTTCTGATCTGAATTACGATTAGGCACTCTCATTATGGTCTTGAGGGCTTTCAATGCTTGTTCATGCTCTTTTTTTGTATGGATTGGACGCAAATCATACAGGCCGGTTAGTAACTCAATCCATACGTCAGGAACATTAATGCCGGTTTCTGTAACTTTAGTTTGCGGTGTCATAGTTTGTCCTTCCATTTATTTTTGCTATACTCGGAATGAGTCATTACAACTTCGACGACAACTATAGTACCGGAAAAGTCGATTTCTGTTACTAAACGGTACTTGTTGCCTCCTATATCGAAAACTACATAATTACCACTTTTCGTTTTGACCATGTCGGCGGACGGGAAAGACATTTTTAGTTTGGGCCAGCTATTCCAGTTTGTATTTGTGGTGATATCAAGCCACCTCTCAAGCGGCCTTTTTGCAGGATTATGTTTTTTCCAGAAATCCTGTAGCTTGTCTTTGCCCACTACCAGCATAGTTATAGTATATCAAGCTGATTACATTTTGTAAACAGCATTTTTAATAATTCTAAAAAAATACTTAAATCCTTATTTATCGAACAAAAATTGGGATTTTTAATGCTTATTGTCAGTAGATTGTGCTGCCGGAGGCCAACATGAGGAACATGCAGAATACGGAAGTCCTGTCAATCCCGTAAAGGATGCCTTATGGCAGGACGCAGTAAATAAAAATAGTTTCGGTCCGCAGGCAGCACAAGGCAAGAGTCAAAAGAAATGGATACAAAAAAGCGCATTTTTACTAAATCTTTTTATATTGAAGTCCGAACTCTATCCAGTATAATCTCCCTAAAGTGTGCGGAATTACTTGCGTTGATGGGAAATGTGTCTTGGGGTAGTGTGTGGTTTGAAAACTGTACCTCGCCAGCACAAGTTTTTAGTGCGCTAGAGTTTCCGTTTGAAATTATGTAATGGAATATAGAAATAGTTGGCGATTATGATTAAATAAGCGAATCGCAATATGTTCAAAGTACCATTGGCTATAACAATTGTCCTTATCATTATTGCTCTTATTGCTTTTATAGTAGTGATTAAATCGACTAACCTTGAAATTATTGATCGCGTAACAAGTTCAATAGCAATATTTGCTTGCTTGGGTGGGGGCATTTCGGCAACGTTTGTCGTTTGTAGCTACATACATACAAACTTTGCATTTGTATTGAGTCTGAAACCATCTCTTCTTATTCAAGTAACAAGTGTAAATAAAAATTCAAAACCTCCTTCAAACATACCAATTACGATTATTCATTACCAAAATACAACAGCAAATGAGTTCACTGATCTAACCCTAAATATAACAATTCTTGTCGCAAATAGGGAAGTGGATATAAGTAACTTATTTAGGCCTAAAATGTTCATGGCTGCACATGATAGTCGGAACAGAAGATTTGAGACTCTGTCTCTATTATCTCAGCAAGGTATTGATGTAGATTCTGAAACAAGTGCAGGGAATCCAGTAGAGCTTAAGACAGGGTATATCTATACTTTTAATAAAAAAATTGAGAAAAGAAATGGGCCAGAGTATAAGTGGGACGCTGATATACAGTGTTGGGATATTTATTAGGAACAGTCACGAATGGTGTAACAGATCAAAAAATTTCCCGACGAGTGCGTTGACCTGATTTATAAGTAAATAACTTCTCATAACCATGATCGGCAAGAAGTCAATCAAATATCGCTATGCATTAAATTTGGAAGATGCTATTGTAGATATTGGGGCTGTAGAACGTTTGAGTGAAAATGCTTATTGGTGCATTTCTTGTGGAGGAGATATGATTCCCGTTATAGGGGAGAAAAGAAGAAGGCATTTTCGTCACAAAGTAGTTACAGAATCCTGTTCACTTGAAACATATCTTCATAAAAGTAGTAAATATCTTTTTCTTAAGGTCTATAAAGATTGTCTTACAGAGGGGATACCCTATGAAATACAGTTTTATCGTCCAAAAATCTGTAAACGTTGCACTACTATTGATCCCTGTACGATGCAACATGTTCTATTCAATGCAGATATAACAAAGCATTTTAAGCATGTTTATCTTGAAAGTAAAGATGGACAATTTATCCCTGATTTATTGCTATCTTCAGATGCAAGTCAAAAAATTTATGTTGAGATTGCTGTAAAGCATTTTTCTTCTTCCAGTAAACTTTCTTCGGAGAATAAAATAATAGAAATCAAAATAGAAAACGAAGATGATTTATCATTGATTCGAGCGTGCCGGTTATCCGAAGATGACGGAAGAATTGAATTTATCAATTTTGAAAGAAAAGCCATTATAAAAGATTATTCTTCAGAATGTAATAAGACGGTTCCACTTTTTATCTTAAATCCAAATGGGAGTTCAACAATCAAAATGGTTAGTTGGTTTGACTATGAGAAGCTCATAAAAAATGAAAAGTCATATTACAAAGTACTCGATCGCAAAAACCCAAGCACTTACAAACGGGAGCTTGAAAAGGCACATTTAAAAGGATTAAAAATTCACAATTGTTTTCTTTGTCGATATCATGGTAAACCAACCGCAAGGCAACATGAAGAAACTGGCAATTCAATTTTTTGTAAATTTCTAAAATCTCTTTTCACTTCAAATGAAGCAGTAAAATGTAAATATTATAGAGCAGATCAAAGTGTATTTCGCAATTACAAAAAAGTCTGAAAACAAACTGGCAAACTGGGGACAACCGCGAATGGCGGGACTTTAAGGGATTCTTGCATAGAAGCTACCCGCATCGACAAGAGGCCGCGTATGAATTCGAAGATCCTGCTCTTGCCGCAAAAGAGAACAAGAACTGCCTTTAGAAGTAATTTCGTCAATCTGTGCTTGAAACCTCCAATAATTACGAAAAAGACCAAAATATGGCTTAAAGTCCCGCCATTCGGGACAACCGCCTATTAAATTTACGCCATGCCGCATTATCAAAATAGCCTCTATTGCGATAGTACGCTTAGCTTAATGAAAATGTTTTCAGGTTCGGTGTCACAATCGACCGAATAGCTTCCGGGCCTGTCAAGAGCCACAACTTTACTTTGCAATTGGCCGGCAATCTTATACCCGTGTTCGATGCGTATATTACTGGTTGGCGGATTTTTCGGGAGCAGGTGCAAACATGCTCGGATTGTATTCAGCCCCGGATTGCCTGTAAACTTCACATATACCTGCTCGTCAGGGGTATCTAAAATAACTTCTTCATCCCAGTTATACCGCCAGTGATTGACCCAGGTCGGAACCGAAGATTTGTAAATCTCTTTGAAATCGGCCGGCCCATAGACAGAATAGGCTATACGATTATCTGTATTCCTGGCCTGTTCTCCCTGATACGTCCTGAAGGTCGCACCGGTGCTGAACCACGCGATTTTCATTCCCTCTGGAGCAATCAAGCGCATAACAACGTCACCTCGAATACGGCTGGTGTTCCGCGCCGGGTCATAATCTTCCGGCATCTTAATAAGATGTTTCCTGAGGTCTTCGGGATCGGCGGTATTGGGACTTACCAACATCGGGATTGTGGCCAGGCCGTAGCGGTCGCCAACGTTATACTCGAAATGATTCCTGCCTTTCTTTAGCCTTGGCAGGCTGATTGGCGCCACCTGTACCCAGGTATCAATTTTTAGAGACTTGAATGCCGCTTCTTTCGCTCCGCCGGAAGTAGAAAGTTTTAAGAGATAGCCGTAAGTCCCTTTAACCTTATCCGTCAAATCAATCACAGCCTTCTTATCAGGTTCATAACTGCCAGCGGCCTTCCATGTCATTCCATGATCCAGAGATATATCTGCTTCAAACGGTAAGAAAGCTTCCATAGTCACAACCGACGCCTCCGAATCGTCAGTCAAATCTTCCGGCTTATCGATTTTCGCAACAATAATATAGGGCGTGAAAACTTCGAAGATAACTTCCCCATCTCCCGCCCGCTTCAAATGCAATCCCTTTTGCCCGGAAACAAGATTTCGTTCGGCATAAATCCCATCCGCAAAATCCGTTGACACATCAGACAAAACAGGGGCATAGTGAAAGAGCCCGTTCCCATGATTCCACCGGGTAAAATCCCGATGATTAGGTTTCATGCCGACAGGCTTTTCACGTATGAGAGCATTTACCCATTCGCTTTTGTTGTATCGAGGCAAATGGTTCCAACGCCCCCCCTGCGGTGTCCACCACCGGGTAAACGATTCACCCTGCCGCAGAGAATAATCCATCGTGTGACCGCCCTCGAACCAGCGGTAATAGTAATTAATCTTGCTGTCACGATAAATCTCGAACACCTTGTTCATGTCCGGATCATTCGGAAAAAACGGCTCTATTTTTACCGGCGGATTAGTCCACACGCTTCTGTTCCGCCTGGCTTCATCCAGACTCACTACTATCCCGTTGGCATCTGTGAGAACCCCGCGGACATCTAAATCCAGGTAATGCCAAGCATCATCATACCAGACTTCCGTAGCGCAGTGGTTCCACAATTCAACACCAAACGAACGCCCCTGCTCAAAACCAACACCCTGGAAAATACCATCCAGAACAGGCCCGAATATCCCGCAATAACCCATATTGTAAACATTCAAAATCTTCAGCGGGTCGCGCACCGTCGCATATTCGTCAAACGTGTCGCGGCCTTCGAGAACTTCGTTGAAATGATATAGTCCGGTTTCATACCCGCACAAATATTTCCACACCGCCAGCGCAAGGTCGTTACCATTTTTATCTCGCCACGCCGGAAACTGCCGGAAACGTTCCAAATCCGTAACATCGGCCGTGTGCTCACCTGTAAGCCGAATGCAGTTGACTCTTGCGATAGATACGTTCGGCATCACAGCAAGTATCAAAATAATAATTGTCACACAATAAAACATCCCTTCATGCCTGTATCCTGAACAACACATACCTATCCCCTTCATCCATCTCCATCAATAATCTTAGTTTTACATTTGGGTATCGCGGCTAAAAACTTCGCGCCATAAGGCTTGCTGACTATCCTGCTGTCCAAAATAACAACAATACCGCTATCGCTCTTACTGCGAATCAGCCGCCCGAATCCCTGCTTGAACTTGATAATCGCCGAAGGCAGCTGGTAGTCAAAAAAGGGATTACCCCCAAGCTCTCTTATCTGCTCAAGCCGCCCGGCAAGCAAGGGCTGATCAGGAACCGCAAACGGCAATCGAACAATAATCACGTTCGAAAGCTTCTCTCCCGGCACATCAACGCCCTGCCAAAAACTGTCCGTCCCAAACAGCACGCTGCTGCCCTCAGCCTTAAAACTCCTTAAAAGAGTTGTCCTGTCAACATCCGCCCCTTGCTGGAGCAACGCAATATCATTTTCAGCCAGCCACCCGGAAAGCTTACCGGCTGTTTCTTCGAGCATCGCGTAGCTGGTAAAAAGCACAAACGCCCTGCCGCCGGTTTTAAGTATATATTTTTTCAATACCTCGGCGGCAGCCCCGGTAAAAGCTGATTCGTTCGGATTCGGCAGGTCTTTCTCGATATAAACAGTAACCTGTTTTTCATAATCGAAAGGCGAGCCGAGCTTGACCGCATCAAAATCATCTAACCCAATCCGGCCGACAAAAAAATCAAAGCCGCTTTTCTCTCCCGCCCCGCCGGTGCTCAAAGTCGCACTCGTCAATATCACAGATTCGTATTCATCGAACAGGCACCTTTTCACATCCGGCCCGACATTCACCGCCGCACTTCTCAGCCGTACAGTTGAACTTCTCCCGTCATTCACCTCGACCCAATAGACATAATCCCCCTGCTTCTGCATCAGGAAATTCTCGAAATCATGCACCAGCCCTTTGCACCGCTCATTGAACCGCATAATCTCGAATTTTTCATCAACGTCTTCTAATTGCTTCGCAAGCTTATTTAATTCCGAACTAAGACCCTTGAAAACAACCGAGATTGTATCATCGATAAAATTCTTATAACATCTGCCTTTGGTCTCTTCTTTTACGCCTTCGTACCAATCGCGAACTTGCTTCAGGAAATTCATGGTCTTTTTCCCTGCCCGGCTAACCAGCTCAATCGCTTTGTCGGCGTTCATATGGGCCAAAAGCCCTCTGTGTGTCCGCGGATTGTAAAGGCCGTCAAGCAGATACCTGATTCTGTGATTACTGATATTTATCCCGAAATGGTCCTCGGCGACATGCTCGATATTATGTGCCTCATCAATTACCACAAACTTGTAATCAGGCAGAATCGACGCCCCCTCTTCTCGAAGGACCAGGTCGCTAAAAAAAAGTGCATGGTTGGCAACGATAATATCAGCCTTCTCTAATCGCCGTCTGGCTCGCAGATAAAAACAACTGCGAAAATGAGGACACTTCCGACCGCGGCAATTGCCGTGCTCACTATTCACTTTGTCCCAGACCGCACCTTTAGGCAAAAACGGCATATCACTCAGCGACCCGTCTTCGGTCTCGCCGGCCCAATCTCTTATTAGCTCAAGCTCAGAGCCGAAATCATCGAAAAGGCTTCTCTGCCTTCGCAGCGCAAATTCAAGCCGGCGCCTGCACAGGTAATTGCCCCTTCCCTTTGCCAAAGCGGCTACGAACTTTTGAGGAATGCAATCAGCTAAAAACGGGATGTCTTTATGTATAAGCTGTTCCTGGAGCGTAATAGTATAAGTGCTGATTAGTGCCTTATTTCCCGTCCGGCCAACATACTCGATAGCCGGAACAAGATATGCAAAGCTCTTGCCGACACCGGTGCCCGCCTCAACAGCTAAGTGCCGGCCGTCCACAAGCGCCGCTGAAATAGCTCCGGCCATTTCAACCTGTTGAGGACGCACTTCGAATCCCGTAAGTGATTGAGAAATCAAACCCGCCGGGGCAAAAGCTTCTTCTATATCTAAATATGTATTAGGACGTATCATTCTCTTAACCACAATAGTAAATAGTCAATAGTAAATAGTCAATCAAAAGGCTTTACCCCTGGGAGCCACTCTACAACAGGAGAGTAGTTGGCATCTAAATATTTTTTTGCTGGAACATGAAAAAAGTACAGCTTTAACCTCTTTTTCCCGCCCTCTCCGCACATTAGGGGCTTTGGGGGCCGGATTTTTTAAATATTTCTGTAACATTTCTGGTTTGCTAACGTCTTATATATAGGACGACGGGCTCAAAGTGTTTGTTGACATTGAGATAAAATTATGTTATTATGAGATTTGACGTTCGCGGAAGTGTTTCAGTGAGTGTATTGTAAACACCGGACAATCTTTTCGGATTGGTTTTCCTAAGGAGGGGTAATATCTGTTTCGTAAATAACAAGCTGGAATTTTAGCAATTTTTGAAAGGGTAATACGATGAAAGGGATATTATTTGTATCAATATTAATGTTCCTGATGAGTGGAGTCGCATCTGCAAATGGTCTTTCCGAGGCATTGGACACAGCTTTGGTTTTCGAGACAGGCGGCGATGCGGATTGGTTTTCACAGACCATGGAGACCTACTTTGACGGAGATGCAGCCGCAAGCGGCGATATCTGGGATGGTCAGGTGTCCTGGATGCGAACGACGGTTAACGGAGTAGGAACGTTGGGCTTTTACTGGAGGGTATCTTCCGAGCTCAATTACGACTATCTGGAATTTTATATCGACGGAGTACGTCAGGACCGCATCAGCGGGTGGATGGACTGGTATCAGATGATTTACACAATCAACGAACCGGGTTCGCATACGCTGAAATGGCGATACAGAAAGGATAGTTCGACGAGTAATGGAAACGATCTTGGTCGGGTGGATCTTGTGGATTGGTCGGGCGGGCCCCAGGTTCCCTCTGAATCTTTTTCTGAGGCCCTGGATACGAATTTGAGCTTTACAACTGACGGCGATTTGGGCTGGTTTGCCCAGACTGCAGTGGCTTACTTTGATGGTGATGCAGTTCAGAGCGGAGGTATCTTAGACACGCAGAGTTCGTTGATACGGACGACAGTCAACGGGGCGGCAACGGTGAGTTTCTTCTGGAAGGTATCATCTGAGGTTGGCTATGACTTTCTTGAATTTTTTATTGACGGTGTTCTTCAGGACCAGATAAGCGGACTGGTGAACTGGCACCAGATGATGTACACGATCACCGATCCCGGTTCGCATATTTTGGAGTGGCGATACATGAAGGATTATAGCGTAAGCGAAGGAGACGACAGCGGCTGGATCGACCGAATGGAGTGGTCGGGCTCAACTCAACCACCATCAGGCGGCCCGCTTTCCGAGGCTTTGGATACGAGTTTGAGTTTCACAACGGACGGCGATATCGGTTGGTTTTCACAGACAGCCATGTCGTACTACGATGGTGATGCGGCACAGAGCGGAGATGTCCTGGACAACCAGGAATCAATGATACAGACGACGGTCACCGGGGTGGGGACGATGAGCTTCTACTGGAAGGTATCTTCCGAGGCCGGTTATGACTTTTTAGAATTTTACATTGACGGTGTGCTTCAGGATAGAATAAGCGGTTCAGTTGACTGGCATCAGATGATTTATACGATCACCGGTTCTGGTTTGCACGTGTTGGATTGGCGATATGTCAAAGATTATAGCGTAAATGAAGGAGACGACAACGGCTGGCTCGACTTTGTGGTATGGTCGGGCTCAACTCAACCACCATCAGGCGGCGGCCCGCTTTCCGAGGCCCTCGATACGACTTTGAATTTAAGTACCGGCGGTGATGAAGAATGGTTTTCACAGACAGCCATGTCGTACTACGATGGTGATGCGGCACAGAGCGGAGTTATTTTAGACAACCAGAATTCGTTGATGCAGACGATAGTCATCGGAGCGGGGACTTTCAGCTTCTACTGGAAGGTGTCTTCTGAGGATAATTATGATTTTCTTGAATTTTACATTGACGGCATTCTTCAGAACAGCATCAGCGGTACAGTGGGCTGGCACCAGATGATGTACACAATCTCTGATTTAGGTTCGCATATTTTGAAATGGCGATACGTCAAAGACTGGAGTGAGAGTGATGGATACGACGCCGGCTGGGTTGACCGCCTGGAGGGGCCGTGGAGCAATTCGGGAATTCCCTGGAATTGGGGTGATTGGTGGATAGAGTTCCAGTGAAATAACCCTGTTATTTGAGTTGAAATAATAAAAGCGGTTTCAAAACTGATTTCGTCGAGACAACGAGAGATATGTTCTCCCATTTTGGCGAAGGTTCAAAATCGCCCCAGGTCTATTCAAATATCCGCCCGAAGGGCTTCCTCAATTTTGCTTTTTACATTTTGATTTTTAATATTATCCTCGGTGTTAGCTCACTTGTTTATCTATAAGGAATAGGAGAATTGCATGAAACAACGACAATTGCAATTGTCGCTTCTCAAAGACAAATACGGTATATGCACACTCCCAAACAACGCCCCAATCCCTGATTGGGCATTAACGCAATCTCTTGCCTCCATCACTCGTACAGAGAAAGAATTAACCATCGTATGCCGGCTGGAAATATTACCTTCACAATATCAATCCGGCCTCAACTGGCGATGTTTCAAAATCGATGGCAGCTTCGACCTGAACCAGATAGGCGTAATTTCATCAATATCATCAACTTTAGCAGATGCCGGAATCAGCATCTACGTAATCTCAACCTACGACACCGATTATTTCCTTATACAAGAGCAGAACCTCGAACAAACCATCTCAGTCCTCTCAGATATTGGCCACAATATTACAAGATAACCTGTATCGGTTTTCTAAACTACGGTACTCAGTCTTCAACTCAAAACTAAACACTCAAAACTCAAAACTATAAATTCCGGCCACTCCATTAAAAAATAATTTTACTCTTTCATTCCGCACGCGATGCGCGGCAATCTTCAAGCCCAATAATCAATATTTAATTCGAAGCTTGGGGATGGCTCGAAGGCAATTAATTACAATGTAGGGGGCGGTTCGCGAACCGCCCTTCTGAATAATCAATTTATCCCAAAGGGATAATCATTCCAAAACGTAGGGTGGCAGCTTGCCCCACCATTTCTCTATTTCTATTTGCAATATAAGTATATTATTAAGTAAATTTCTTTGCCATAGTAGTTTAAGAAAAGTTATAATAAGCATAGTCAGTTTTTTACCGACGCGAGAAAATACCGTTTTATAGTCATATTTTTCACTGTCTTGACAGCAAATGAAAGAATTACAATTTAACAAATTAACTTGGCGAAAGTTCGAAACATTGACTGCTTCTCTCTTGGAAGCCGAAGGTTTTGTTAATGTCATATCTGCGGGAGGTAGTGGCGGAGATATGGGCTTGGATATTTCAGCCGATGAGATACGTCGCTCAATATCTGGAAGAGTCTCTACTTTCCGTTGGATGGTTCAGGCTAAACATTACGCCGGTCAACCCGGCACTAAAAAAACAAAAATTCCGAAGAATGTGGGTCACCATGAAATTAGTGACATTATTACATTTTTATCTGAACATGATGCCCAAGGATTATTATTGATTACGGACACAAATGTCACTTCTTCCGCAGCAAAAAAAATCACTTCATTCCACGATGACAAACGTCATCCCTTTGAAGCTCATTTCTGGAATCAGAGAATCTTATCCGATCGTATAAGAAAGCATTCAGAGTTACTTGATAGGTATTTTCAGCCTGCTAAAAAGGCAAAAGGTAAAACGACTTATACAGAAAATCCTTTCAGATTCTTGGAACCTTTTAGACGCATGGATCGTCAATTGTTCTTTGGCCGAGACAGGCAAATTCGGGAACTCACAGGTCTGGTCTGCAATTCAACTATATTAGTTCTGTTTGGTGAGTCTGGTTCTGGAAAGACATCTCTTCTCAACGCAGGATTAATACCTGAACTCTCTGACCAACACTTTCTTATAGTTCATTGCCGTTGTTTAGATACGCCTTGTGATAATATTAGAAGAGAAGCCTTGAGATTGCTTGAAAAACTCGCAAAGCCTGATGAACTTACAAACTTAGGTTCGACCTCAAATACTGCAGAATTCATACGTCGTCTTAGAATATTAATTAGTCAGTTTGAAGCAAGAATGATTATTATCGTTGACCAGTTTGAAGAAGCCTTTACCCGCGCTGGTATCCAACAGCGTAATTCTCTCGCCGAAGCTGTCCTTTCTTGCAGCCATCTTGATACTTCACCAGGTTCCCTCACAATTTTGTTTTCCATTCGTGAAGACTATATGGGAAGCCTTTGGGAATGGTCTCACAAAAACGCTCTTTCCGAAGTATGGGGCAATACATATCGCATTTCAAGACTGAATACGCATGATGCTAAGGATGCTATTATGAAACCTTTTGCCTTTGCCGGCAAGACTTTGCGAAAGATTCTTGGCGATAAGTTGGTTGCTGACCTTGAGAGAATCGGTGACAACAGAGTTTATCCCCCTTATGTTCAGATAATATGCGGCACTTTATTTGATGAAGTAGGTTCAGCTAAAGAAATCACTCTTGAAATATATGATTCAATAGGCAAAGCTGAAGGCATTATAGGTGATTATCTTGATTCCAAGCTTTTTCTTGGTCTTACTCCCAACTATGCTGTCATGGCGCGTTCCATTCTTGACAGCCTCACTGGGGGTGAAGGGCTTCGTACTCTACTCCCAATCAATGATATTCAGGCAATCACAGGAATTGAAGATAAGAAACAATTAAAAGAAATAATTGATATACTTATAAAGCGAAGGATCATAGTGCCACAACTCGATGAAGAAAAACTACTTGGTTATGAGCTGGTTCATGATTTTCTTTCTCGCAGATTCTTCGAAAAACTTAAGCCAGCAGAAAAACGCGAAAGAGCTATCCGTGACGTATTTAGAAGGGCTTTTAAAGATTGGAAACAACATGGTATTCTTGTTAGTAAGTCATCTTTGGATGAATTCTATACACATCGCAAAGCCCTCCAATTGAATGAAGAACAATCATTCATGATTATAGAAAGTGCATTTGCTTCTGGGAAATACAAAGATTGGAAAGATTATATAAATGAAAAGGGATTTCTCCTTCCAGCTATTATTTATATTCTTAAAACAAATAAAAACGCATCTGCAGTTAGGATATCACTAAAGCAAGTTAGTATTTTTCAATTTAGTGTAGATACTTCGTTGATTATGTCATTTTTAAAAAGAAAAGAATACAGAATAAGAAGTTTAGCGATTGAATCCCTTGGATTATTAGGTGATAAGCGAGCAGTTGGACCTTTGATAGACAGCTTGAGAACCGAGAAAGACCGTTACGTTCGTATGTACATATACTATGCTCTGGGACAATTAGGCGATAAACGAGCAGTTGAACCTTTAATAAAATGTTTGGCTACTGAGGAAGACGACTACATTTGGAGGTATATAGTTAAAGCTCTGGGCAAATTAGGAGATAAACGAGCTGTTGGTCCTTTGCGAGAAAGATTGAAAAAAGAGAAAGATTACTCCACTCGCAATTCTATAGTTGAATCTCTGCGACAATTAGGAGTAGATGTAGTAAATTGATAGCCTTTGCTTTAAACTGATTATAATACATCCCTTACAGAATTTAGATGACATATGCTCATATCTATCTTCCTATAAGGTAACTCATACCGACATCCAGCATCACTAATTACTGACAAATAGCAGCTAAAACTAGGGACAGTCACCTAAAACTAGGGACAAAACTAGGGACAGTCACCTATTAATATCTTGACACCACGCTCTGTATTTAAGAACAGTGGG
>JACKQG010001516.1_pt1 | contig 31978 bp, 26 predicted proteins | sample 8237621 | NCBI WGS metagenome assembly JACKQG01 (sample SAMN15677084, study PRJNA649215) | marine metagenome | biome: marine; feature: Black Sea; material: saline water; isolation source: suspended particulate matter (SPM) from the Black Sea western gyre | collected 2013-06-09/2013-06-10 | depth...
ATGAGGGTTTATAAATAGAATACTAATCGTCTCGATCAACTGCCCGTGATTTTTCATTAAAAACATAAACCAGGCGAAATGTGATTACGTTGTTGTATTGATGACTCGTCCAGGTTTCACCTATGTCATTCTCGAATTCCCTTGTACGAATTTTTGCTAAGGAATAAGCATACCTGATGTTGAACTTAAATCTTTTGTATAACCTGAATCTCAAATCAACCAAAACATTTATATCGGTTTTGTCGTACGGGCCTCCGTTCAGGGTGGTGGTTTCAATAAGATTTTCGTGTTCCCATTCTTTAATATTTATAAGTCGTCCGTACGAAAAACCAATTCCTCCGGTAATTATATCCCTGTCGGTATAATGAACAAGAACAGGAACTTCAACATAATCCAATTTTAACTTGTAAGCGCCGGTAAGCTTATTTCCCAGAGAATCTATATCTTTATATTGTTGTCCTTGCCTCGAACCTTTTTGGTTGTAAATTGTTTCAATGCTCACCGACCAGTTTTCCCCGAACGGAATAATAGCTGCCGCTCCCATATTAAGCCCGAATTTTCTAAATCCAAAAACCTCATCTCCATCCACCTGTGTTATGTTGAACCCGGCAATCATAGCTCCACGGATTCTTTGCCCCAAGCTGTTCTTAGAAAAGAAAGACAGAAATATGACAGGAATTAGTATGTATAATTTTATCTTCATTAATACCTTAAGAATTATTGTTACAAACGTAATAAACTTTGAGAAATTTTTTAATCCGCATCCTTCATCGATAACTGAATTCTTTTCCTGTCAATATCCACATCAACCACTTTTACCTTCACCTTTTGGTTCAGCTTTACATATTCGTTCGGGTCGCTCACAAACTCATTTGCCAACTGACTGATATGAACCAGCCCGTCCTGGTGAACGCCAATATCAACAAAAGCGCCAAAAGCTGTAATATTAGTTACTATTCCCGGCAGAACCATGCCGGTTTCAAGGTCTTTGATAGAGTGAATTCCTTTTTCAAATTCAAAAAAACCGAATTTTTCACGGGGATCACGACCGGGTTTTGCAAGTTCTTCCATTATATCGGTCAGGGTGGGCAATCCTGTTTTCTCTGTTACAAAATCATTCAGGTTTATTTTTTTCCTTAATTCTTCGCTTGTCATCAGGTCCTGAATTTCACAACCGAGATTCTTTGCCATTATTTCAACCACGAAATAGCTTTCGGGATGAACGGCACTTTTATCCAGAGGATTTTCCGAATTTCTTATCCCTAAAAAGCCTGCTGCCTGTTCAAAAGCCTTATCGCCGAAACGCGGAACTTCTTTAAATTTGTTTCGTGAAATAAAAGCCCCGTTTGCATTCCGGTAATCCACAATGCTTTGAGCAAGCGACGGACCTACACCCGAAACATAAGAAAGAAGCTGTTTGCTTGCAGTGTTCACTTCAACGCCAACCGAATTAACACAACTGGCTACCGTGTCATCCAGGCTTTTAGCCAAATCCGGTTGGTTCACATCATGCTGATACTGACCAACGCCTATCGACTTGGGATCGATCTTAACCAGTTCTGCAAGCGGGTCCATCAGCCTTCTGCCTATTGATACAGCGCCGCGAACGGTTACATCATATTCAGGAAATTCTTCTCTTGCAACTTTTGAGGCTGAATATACCGAAGCACCGCTTTCGTTTACCATTACTGCAATAATATCTTTGTCGAACCGTGTCCTTCGAATAAGGTTCTCTGTTTCTCTTCCGGCAGTTCCGTTACCTATGGCAATGGCTTCTATCTTATAAGCATTTACTAACTGTTGTATTTTATGGATGGCTTTTTTTACTTCATTTTCGGGTGGATGAGGATAAATCGTTTCGTTATGAAGCAGTTTACCCTGTTTATCTAAGCACACCACTTTGCAGCCAGTCCTGAATCCGGGATCAATAGCCAATACGTTTTTTTCTCCAAGAGGCGGAGCCATTAACAACTGCCTTAGATTTTCAGTAAAAACTTTAATGGCATATTCATCTGCTTTTTCTTTGGATGCAGCCCTAAGCTCGGTTTCCATTGACGGATGAAGCAGGCGTTTATAACTATCTTTAAGAGCTTCGTAAACCTGGTCAGACGATTCATTATCATCCCGAATAAACTGGTCTTCCAGGATTTCAAGCGCTTCTTCCTCTGGCGGGAATATTTTAAGTTTCAGAAAACCTTCCTTTTCGCCTCTTAACATGGCAAGTACCCGGTGCGAAGGCGCTCTCATCAGCAATTCCTCCCACTCGAAATACGTTCGATATTTATTGCCTTCTTCCTCTTTCCCTTTGCCAACTTTTGACCGAATAACAGCTTTTTTTATGAATAATTTCCTGATTTTAGCCCGTGCATATTTGTTCTCATTGATCCATTCGGCAATAATGTCGCGTGCACCCGAAAGCGCTTCTTCAACGGTATTGACTTCCTTTTCTTCATCAATAAACCGTTCTGCCCTTGATTCAATATTATCATATTTTTGCAACATGATGATCTTTGCCAGCGGCTCCAAGCCTTTTGCTTTGGCAATTGTTGCACGGGTTTTTCGTTTGGGTTTATATGGAAGATAAATATCTTCAAGTTCCGACATCGTTTCGGCTTCCAGAATTTGCTTCTCAAGTTCGTCAGTGAGTTTATCCTGTTCTGTTATGGATTTGATAATGCTTTCGCGGCGTTTATCAAGTTCTTTCAATTGTTCTAAACGGTCGCGGATTTTAGTAATAAAAACTTCATCTAAGCTGTCAGTTGCTTCTTTTCTGTACCTGGCAATAAAAGGTATAGTTGCCCCTTCATTAAGCAATTCAATAGTGTTTTGCACCTGCCAGTCGGCAATATTTAATTCTTTAGCTATTTTGTTGATGTATTTTTCCATTGTTAATAGTCAATTAAGAAAGTGTCTGATCCCGTCCCGAAGTTCCGGGAATAATCAATAGACAATAGTTAATCATCAACTCCATCCCGAAGCCAGAACATCAGCAATATGGGCAACTTTTAATGGCAGTTTATGTTTCCTGATATACCCGTCCTGGTGCATCAGGCAGGAGGAATCGGTTGAGATGATATATTCCGCGCCTGTGTCTAAAGCATTATGTACTTTTTGTTCAGCCATAGCTGTGGAGATGGCTTCATGCTTTACAGAAAAGGTTCCGCCAAAGCCGCAGCAAACATGGGTATCCTTCATTTCAATCAGTTCCAGCCCTTTAACGTTTTTAAGGAGTCTTCTCGGTTCATCTTTTAACCCATATTCCCTAAGAGCAGCACATGAATCGTGGTAGGTTACTTTGTGTTCAAAAGTAGCTCCGAGGTCTGTAATTTTTAATACATTTACCAGGAAGTCGGTAAACTCGTAAATATTTCTTTGAAGTTGTTTGAATTCGTTATGGAGAGCCGTGTTAAAAAATAATTTGGGATAATAGCTCTTAATATATCCTACACAAGAAGCAGATGGAGCTACAACCGGGCGATTGTTAGGAAAATCTTTAAGGAACTTTTCACCCATTTCTTTTGCTTCATCCCAGAATCCGCTGTTGAATGCCATTTGTCCGCAACAAGTCTGGTTGTCGTTGTAATGGATTTTCACACCAAGCTTTTCAAGGATTTTAACCATGTTCATTCCGGTTTGCGGGAATATCTGGTCGATGAAGCAGGGTATAAAAATGTCAACTATCATGGTTTATTATTTAATTGAGAACAAAAGTATTTAAAAATATGGAATGATGAAAAATTGGAATGATAGAATTATAGAATTATTGATATAGTTTTTCTCATAAATGCAAAGTAATTTAAAAGCATTATACGGTTGATAGCAAATTTTTAAAACCAAATTTTTTTAAGTCTTCCCAAAACCCCGGATAGGATTTTGATACCACTTCCGGATTTTCAATTTGAATTGAACCTGAAAGAAGCGCCAGAGGAGCAAATGCCATTGCCATTCTATGGTCGCCATAAGTATTTATTGGTTTGCTGTTTACTGTTTGCTGTTTACTGTTTAAAGTTATAAGTTCAGAGTTCGATGTTATTTTAGTATTTATCCCTATTTTTTTAAGTTCGGTTTGTAAAGCAGTAAGGCGATCGGTTTCTTTAATGCAAAGACTTTCAAGACCTGTGAACTTTCCGGATATGTTTAGTCCGGCGCAAGTAACAATAACTGATTGTGCTAAATCGGGAAAGTTGGTGAAGTCATATTCAAAAAAATCAGACGGTATGTTGTCTTTATATAACCTGATACCTTCATTTAAAAATTCAGTTCTCACACCAAGTTTTTTAAATATTTCCGGCAAAACGGAATCGCCCTGCAAACTTTCTTTTTTTAATCCTGTTATCGTCAGGTCAACTTCATCAGCGAATGCAGCCATCTCATACCAGTAAGAGGCAGATGTCCAGTCAGGTTCAACATTAAAATCCGCTTCCCGGTATTCTTGCTGTTTAACTGCAATAGCATTTCCCGAATGGTTAATCTTAATTCCGAAATATTCCATTAATTTAATTGTCATTTCGATGTAAGACAGAGAACTGATTTTATTTATCAGTGTAATTTCAAGCCCGCCGGATAAAGCAGGGGCTATCAACAACAAGGCAGTAATAAACTGGCTGCTCACACCGGCATCAATTTCGATTTTTCCTCCGGTTAATTCAGAACCTTCAATCAATATAGGGGGATAACCTTTTTTCTCAACATAATTAATATTTACGCCTATCTGCCGTAAAACATCAGCGAGGATACCTATTGGTCGCTGTTTCATTCGTTCCGTGCCTGTCAGTAACCATTTCCCGGGTTTATTTGAAAGATATGCAGTCAGGAATCGCATGACGGTTCCGGCATTTTCGCAATTTAATTCAACTGCTTCACTAATGTTTTTCTGATATTCAATTTTATCGAGCAGGCTTTGCATCAGTTTTGTGTCATCAGCCCGGGAAAGATTCCGAATATTAAAATTTTTTTTACTCAGCGCCCTGATGATCAAGACCCGATTGCTGATACTTTTGGAAGATGGAAGACTTATTTCCCCTTTTAATTTTCTGTCGGTTTTACAAATTGTAATTAATTCCATTAAGATAAAAGTGAAAAGTGTTTTATACTATTATCCTGTAAAACTTTGCAAAAAAAATAAAGTTTTTTAGCAAATACGCTATTAGTAAGCGATTAATCCAACACTCAACATTCAATTTTCATTATTTCTACATATTCGACTTCGCAGTTTCAATGCTTTTATTAATTATAGCTATCAACTTTTCCGTTTCTTTCATAATTGGAGCTAATTTCTTTGTATTTGGAATTAATGGTTTCCTTTCTATAATTTTTTAGCGAATTCGACTTTTACTTGTTTATTGATTATTGTATGTTGCTTATTGAATGTTTTTTTGCAAATCCACAATTAGTAAGCGATTTCTGAATAACATGTAACTTGCCATTTATGGCGCTTTGTGTTAATGTGCTCATGTATTTACGTTTTGGTTTGATATATTGTCGTTTAGCGCTTTTCAACTATCAATTCAGCAATTCAGATTCTGGTAAAACCGGCGACTCTCCCTTATAAGATTAATATCACAGCTCTGGTTTATCAGGCTGTTGCCGATAGATGTCAGCAAGGTAAAATTGAATTCACCACCTGTATTTTTCTTATCATGTTTCATCATGTCTATAATCAGGTCGTAATTACCCGATCTCAGAGCATCATGATTAAAGCTTGTGGCTACATAATGAACAATTTCGTCCATTTCACTTTTTGGGAGTTTTACAAGTTTATTCGACAAGTAAGTTTCGCAAATTATTCCGATAGCAATAGCCTCGCCGTGAAGCAAAGAGTCCGAATCGTTCTGCAAAGAAAAAGATTCGATTGCGTGTCCGATGGTATGTCCGAAATTCAGTACTTTTCTAAAGCCGGAATCAAGCGGGTCTTCAAGGACAAAATAATTTTTAATTTCAACCGACCAGTCGATAAGTTCTTTCCAGTTTTTAATATCTTGAAATATATTTCCTGAGAGATCATCCCAATAATGCTTTTCATAAATCAAAGAATGTTTAATAATTTCAGCAAAACCGGCGCGTAATTGTCGCTGTGGCAGAGTGTCGAGAAACTCAGGTATGACGAAAACAACCTGTGGATTAGAAAAAAGTCCGATCTGATTTTTCAATCCTTTCATATCCACACCTACTTTACCACCAATAGAAGCATCAACCATTGACAGAAGGGTTGTTGGGATATTAAGATAACGAATGCCTCTTTTATAAGTGGAAGCTACAAAACCTCCCAAATCACTGATTACGCCGCCTCCAAGATTAACAAGTATGGAATTCCTGTTGGCATCATGATCAGCCAGTTCCTGCCACAATCTCTGGCAGGTTTCGATATCCTTTATTTCTTCGCCCTCAGGCACCTCAATTATATATACCTTTTGTAATAGCTGTACATTGCTCATTAATGCAGGAAGGCAGTATTTCCGGCTGTTTTCATCAACAAGAACAAATATTTTATCTTCTTTGAATTCATACTGAAGCAGGAATGATCGTATTGTGTCAAAAACACCATTCCCAATATAAACCGAATAACCGTTTGAGTTTATTATTGTCTGTTCCATCCAGCAAAAATAGATAATAAATTTTATTATTTGTTTCTCACTATCTTAAGAACAGTTTCTTTATCCCTGATAAGCTGTTCCTTCAGGTAATCAAGACTCTCAAACTTCCGCTCATCTCTTATCCTGTCAATAAAATAAATAGTGATTTCTTCGCCCTCAGACAACTCAATTATATATACCTTTTGTAATAGCTGTACATTACTCATTAATACGGGAAGGCAGTATTTCCCGGTAAATGTTGCGGGTAAAAACATCTATCCAACGAACCACAGAAAAGGTTACGAAATAAATACCTTCAGGATTTCTAAATTTGTATTTCCAGATCATTGAACAAAGATAGGTAAAAGAATGGTTTTGAAAAATCTGAAGCAGTGAATCAAAGGCACCCGTATGGGCGCCAGTTGGGGCGCAATGTCATTTGCATTGAACTTACAAACTTCAATGTTCGAGTAGTACTTCGTCAAATTCTCACGCTTAAATCCGAATAAGCATTGGAGGATTGTTCATAAATCTCTTAATATCTTATTAATATTTTCTCTTTTTCTTATTCACTCATCAATTAATTTTGAAACGAAATTTTTTCTAAACTGACACTGAACGAGAATGCAAAATTATTCGAACATAACTTGCGTCCGTACGGATGCGTTTTAGTATATCAAGATTTAATCCGTGGCAATATAAAAAAGCTCATATTGAAATAATGAAAATATTTTCAATAGCATATCTGTTTTTTTTACTGACAGCAACAACCCTCCATGCCGGAGAGCCACAACACCTGAAGATAAAAGCGAAACCCGGAGATGGTGCGTATTCCTTGCTCAATTGTTATAATCTGAATCAATCAAAATGCAACCTGGATTATTTCAGGAGCATAAACGATTTAAGTGATAATCTGAAACTCATCATCGGTAAATCCTATAATTTACCCATTCTTGTATATCAATACAATGAGGTAAGCATACGGTCAACAATAGGGAATAACGATTGGGACCTGGCGAAAAAAATACAGGCTTATAATGAAAATATGCACAAAGCCGGATTAAAACCCAAAGATTACCGCAACGATAACATTTTGTGGGTTCCTTATGAATACCTGCATTGCGGAGGCGAATCGCACAACACAAATGCTGACGCTCAAATAACATGTCCTATCTTCGGGAAAAAATATGAGAAAGTAACTGTAAAATCAACCAAACTTACAGGACAGGTTTATTATATTGTTGCCGGACATGGCGGACCCGACCCCGGAGCTATGGGTAAATACAATGGCAAAACGCTTTGCGAGGATGAATATGCTTACGATATTGCCTTACGTCTGGCAAGAAATCTGCTGGAACACAGTGCCACCGTATATATAATCATCCGTGACAAGAATGACGGCATACGTGATGAAGCCATTTTAAAACCTGATAAAGATGAGGTATGCTGGAAAAACAGGGAAATACCTTTAAACCAGGTTAAGCGGCTTAACCAGCGGGTTGATGCCATTAACCGGCTTTACAAAGAACACAAACAAAAAGGCGCTAAAAAGCAACGGGCTATAATTCTTCATGTGGACTCGCGCAGCAGCCGCTATCGCGTTGATATGTTTTTTTACCACAGCCCGAAAAGCAAAACAGGTAAAGAACTTGCAATTACTCTGAAAAATACAATTGAAAAAAAATATAACCGGCATCAAAAAAGCAGGGGATACTCCGGTACGGTAAAAGCAAGAAACCTGCATGTTCTCCGGAAAACCCACCCTGTAGCCGTTTTTATCGAACTTGGTAATATTCGTAACAGCAGAGACCAGAAACGATTTATCATAAAAGACAACCGGCAGGCGGTGGCAAACTGGCTGGCAGATGGAATATTCAGGGAATAGTGATTAGTGATTGAGTATCAGACATGGCAAGTCGAACTAAGCTGGTGTGTTAGGGACTTGCCTTGTCGAAGAGACAAACCAAAAAATAACAATATACTATGAAAATAATATCGCTTGATAAAGCACCAAAGAAAAAGGTTGAAATGCAAGGTGCAAAAAAAACCTGGAAACAGATTCCTCTTTCTCAGGATGATGGCGCTCCTGTTTATGCTTACAGGGTGTTTACGGTGGAGCCGGAAGGATATACTCCATATCACCTGCATAATTATGAGCACATGAACTTTGTGATAGAAGGAGAAGGTGTGATAGTGAATGAAAAAGGGGAAGAGCAGCCAATCAAAGCCGGCGATTTTGCCTTAGTGTTGCCTGATGAAAAACATCAGTACAGGAACAAATCGAAGGAAAACCCATTGGTTATAATCTGTGGCGTTCCAAAAGAATTTGAATAGTAGTGATTTAAGATTCAGGAGAAAATTTCCTGTCTGAATGGTGTTTAATATAATCAGCTACTAATAATTCATACTCGTCTGAAATTCGTTGCATTAATTTATTTTCGGCAGTAAAAACCATTTTATCAACTGATCGCACCGGAAGTATTTCCCTCGTGGTCCCAGTTATAAACAGGGATTCGAAGTCTTTCAATTCTTTATAATATATCATTTTCTCAATCACAGGATTTCCAATCGAATTGCAAATATTTAAAACTTTTTGTCTGGTAATGCCCGGAAGAACCAAACCGGCAGGTGTAGTATAAATTGTTTTGCCCTTAATTAAAAAAATATTCGACCTGCTGCCTTCGGTTATATATCCGTTTCGATTAACCAAAATAGCTTCAAATGCCGAGTGCTGCCGTAGTATGTTTTCTGTTTTATACCTGAAGCTGTTGTTCCATACTTTGGCATTCGGGTTCTTCCGTTCTTCATGCAGAATAATGGTTTTTACTCCTGTTGTGTATTCTGTAGGTGTCGGTTTATGAGCTTTCATTAAACAGGTAATAAAATGTTGTTTTTTGCCATCGTTTATAAAAATAAGTTTTACAGGGCTGCTTTTAACATGATTAATATTTATCAATCTGAGTATGGAATTTTGGACATCTTTTTTATTTAGATCAAAATCTATTTTACATAATCGAAATGTGTTAAAAAGTCTGTTAAGGTGGTCCTCAACAAACAAGGGTATTCCCTCCTCAACTCTCAGCACTTCATAAACAGAAGCCACGGTATTTATCCATTCATCGTTAAGTTCTGAAACCGGTTGTTCGGTAGTATTTATAATAAATTTATCACCAATGCAATCGCTCATTTGAAGGGTATTTAAAAATAAAAAAGCAAGCCACTCCGACTTGCTTCAGTATAAAGTACTATAAGTGCATTTTACTGATTCAGCATAACGGGCATTACCAGCATAAGAATATCCTCATCTTTGTTGTCAATATCAACCGGTAATAAAATCCCGGCTCTGTTCGGAGCCGACATTTCAATCTTAATGTTTTCGTTATCAATATTGTTAAGCATTTCTAATAAAAATTTAGAGTTGAACCCTATTTCCATATCTTCGCCTTCATAGTTGCATGTGAGTCTTTCTTTGGCTTCATTTGCATAATCAATATCTTCTGCTGACAGTGTAAGTTCTTTCCCGCTGATTTTTAACCGTATCTGGTTGGTAGATTGATTTGCATAAAGCGCAACACGTTTGATCGAATTTATGAACGGCGACCTTTCGATTGTTAATATATTAGGATTATCTTTAGGAATTACGGCTTCATAATTAGGATACTTACCATCAATCAGACGGCAGACTAGGCTAACATTTTCATAAGCGAAAAATGAATTTGTTTTGTCATATTCAATTTTAACCTCAATATCATCAGGGAAAATATTCTTAAGTTGGGTTAGAGGCTTTTTAGGCAAAATAAACGAAGCAGGCTGCTCTGCTTTTGTATCGGTTCTTTTATACCTGACGAGTTTGTGGGCATCAGTAGCAACAAAAGTTACATCTTCAGGTGTTAATTCGCAAAAAACACCTGACATCACAGGTCTTAACTCATCATTACCGGTGGCGAACAAGGTTTTATTAAACGCATTTTTCAATACCCCTGAATTTATCGTAATTATAGTAGGGTCTTCAATGGTCGGGGTAACCGGGAATTCATCGCTCTTATGTCCCGATAGCTTATACTTCCCTTCGCCGGCTGATATTTCAATTGCCAGTGTTTCGTTATCTATTGTCATAGTTATTGGTACATCAGCAAATGTTTTTAAAGTATCCAGCAATAGTCTTGCGGGAATAGTAACAACACCCGATTCTTCAGCCATATCCATCGGAACACTGACCGACATGGTCGTTTCAAGGTCGGACGCTGTAATTAATAAGGTTTTATCCTTTAATTCAAACAAAAAATCATCAAGAATTGGAAGAGTGTTACTTGGATTTATAACACCACTAATAAGATGCAAATTCTTTAATAATACTGTACTCGATACAATGAACTTCATATTAATAATTTTATTTGTTTCACTAAAAAATTTTATTTTGTAAAATTATTAAAAAATTTAATTAGTAGCTGTTTATAAATTTATAAAAATTAAAAAAAATAAAGTGAGGTATTCTATGAAACAAATAAAAAAAAGTCCGGATTATTTTAAATCCGAACAAGTTGGTTTTACAAGGTATAAAAACCAAAATCATTTATTCATCCATTGGCGTATATTTAATAATATCACCTGATAACTCAAACCGGTTTTCTATTAAAATAATAACTTCTTGTAGGTTATGGTCAGAATCTTCCCCAAATTTCCATGCTGCAATAAAGTGATGTTCTGCTTCATAAAAATTTTGGATGTAACAAGCTAATATGCCGAGATTATTATGGATAATACCATTGTTTTCAGATATTAATAAAGCCTGAATCAAATAACAATTAGCTTGTTCCAGCTTATTTAACCGAATGGAAGTTACAGCAGCATTATTATAAGCTCTCCAGTCTCTGTCGACATAAGTAAATGCTGCAGTATAAATAATAAGCTTATCTTCAGGATTATTAATTAAATATGCAGCATATAATAACTCTTCGTATGATAATAAATCAGGTTGTGTTATTGCTAAGGACAAACTCATTGTATCTAACCCTGCGGTTTCAACAGATTTATCAAATATTATTGATTCTTTAAGGTATAAAAACCTGTTGTTGTCAAATGCAGGATTTGTAACCGGTAGATTCCGGGTTGTTTTTATCTCAGGAATAGAAAGAGTTTCTTTTGATTTAAAAGTAACTGCCGGGGGAATGTCAGCCTCCTGCTTTTCAATAACATTTGCGGCTAATTCAACTTTGTCAATATTAAAATTTATCTCAAGTTCATCGTCTTCCGGTTCGAAATCTTTTAATGCCAGTTCGTCCGTGTTTATCGGACTGATAATCTCTACCGGTTCAACTTTGTCAATATTAAAATTTATCTCAAGTTCATCGTCTTCCGGTTCGAAATCTTTTAATGCCAGTTCGTCCGTGTTTATCGGACTGATAATCTCTACCGGTTCAACTTTGTCAATATTAAAATTTATCTCAAGTTCATCGTCTTCCGGTTCGAAATCTTTTAATGCCAGTTCGTCCGTGTTTATCGGACTGATAATCTCAACCGGTTCAACTTTGTCAACAGTAACCGATTGTGTAGGACTTTTCCTATTATCAACTATAACAATAGTAACATTTTCATTTAATACGGCTTTTTTTGTTTTCTGGGTTTGATTTAAAATAGCCTGGTTTTGAAAATTTTGCTTTATGACACCTGCAAAAGCAAGCTCACTCTCAGGAATTTCATATTCCATACTATTATCCGCAATCAACATTAGCTGATCGGTATAATCAGTTAGTGTATCAGCTTCATAATATTTTTTCAGTAATCGGACATAAAATTCATTAGCCTCTTCAAAAGTACCTGTTACAGACAATGTCTGAACTTTACCGGCATCGTTTTTCAAATCAGTCAACTCGTTGTTTTTAATTTTTATTTGATTACCTAAGACTCTTGCAATAAAATTTGCATGGTTCGACCTTGAGCTTAACTGAAATATTTCCTTTTTCAATTGAATAGTATTATCTAATTCTTTTTCAAATACCTCCGATTCAGAAATGGTAGCAAGCTTTGTTATATTCTTTTTATATGGGATTTCCAGCGATTTTGCTTCTTCATCTTTATTTTGAGAGATGTTGTTTGCCCTGTCCCTTTTATTTGTCAATTCCCTGATCTGAGATTTGGAGTGAGCAACAAGAAGATATGCACTGTCAGCTAATTGATGAGATTTTGCTCTGTCATCCATCAGTACCGCTGCACGTTTTGAAGGATTGGAATGTGTCTCAGGATTAGTCGTTTGATAAGCGTCATTTTCTTTTTCTTCGTTCCCGTCAGCTTCCTCTTCGGCGAATAACACTTCGTCATTAAATGGATTTTCAATTAGTTTAACTTTAAAAACATTTATTGAATTGTTCAAATTATCTCTGTCGGAAGCAAAATATGCAATTCCCTTTTCTTTATTTAAAACAAACATAATATCATCGAAGGGTGAATTGATACCCGAACCCAGATTTTCAGGCTGATTCCAGGTATTTGTCGCAACATCTAACTTCGACCTGAAAATATCATACCCTCCTAATGAATTATGACCTTTTGAACAGAAAAACAAGGTAGTTCCATTATCCATCAGTATGGGATAATCTTCATCATAAGGAGTATTGATTATTGATTCAACTTTTTCAAATTCACCCCATTCTCCATTTTCATCCATCAGGGTTTTGTATATATCTTTATTTTCCGAACCATCATTCCCATAACTCGAAAAGTACAGGATATTATTGGGTTGGGAAATAAATACATAACTCAGCGATTCTGCATTTTCATCTTTTGCTGATTGAAATATATCTGGCTTTAACAGTAACATACCGTCAAAATCATCTGCCTTGTATGCCCTGTGAAAATTATCCTTTTGAAATTCAGACTTCACAATTATTTCCGAAACGAGATTTTTATCCGATAAATTCAACCCGTTCAAACAAGCATTTATCTTTTCGAGTACTTGAGCACGTTCCGGTGCAGCAGGCGAAAGTTTAGCAAGATATAATTTATAGTATTTCATTGCATTTGCAAAATCCTGATTCTGATGATAAGCAAATCCAAGATGATAAAACAACTTCTGGTTATCTTTCATTGACACGGCTGCTTTGTTTAAATATTTAACAGGGCGTGATTTATTTTTCCTGTCGCCATATAAAGCACATACACCAAATCGGTAATTATATACAGGATCGTCGGGATAAACACTAACTAACTGGGCATATAAAGGCAATGCTTTTTGGAAGTCTTTATTATTATATAAGTCTTGAGCTTCGGAAATCAGGTCACCTTCAGTTAAATTTGAATTCTGGCTGAAAGCAATACAGGTTGATCCGATAACTAATAGGATAGCTAATATCTTTCTTAAACTAATCAACAACATAAATATTAAAAATATTCATTAATATAGAATAATTGTACGGCTATAATCAAGAAAGGTTTTAATAAAAGATTAATAATTTGAATAAAATTAGCTTATGGATAATACTAATTATAAAAAACGACTTAATCATTCCAGGTTTTCATGTATTTTTATTTATAAAAGAAAATGTAGACTCTTCTTTATTGATAAGGCGTTTAATATTTTTTCTATGAATAAATGGAACAAACAATACCACCGCTATTAAAAGAAAAATAAATGTAATATATTTATCGTGCCCAAGCAATAAAATATCAACAAATGGAAAAGCAACGGAAGCTATGATTGATGATAATGAAACGTATCCCGTAAAAACAAACACTAAAATAAAGATTCCGACAACAATTAAGGCAGCTACCGGATACAAAGCAATACCTATTCCAAGTAAGGTGGCTATTCCTTTTCCACCTTTAAAACCCACATAAACAGGAAAAACATGACCCAAAACAGCAGCAATAGCTAAAATTATTTTCAAATCCAGCAAATCGGGAAATGTAAGAGATCCATCCCAAAAATAGGTGGCAATATATACTGCAAACCATCCTTTTAAAACATCAAATATCAAAACCGGAATTCCGGCTTTATATCCCAGCACTCTGATTGTGTTTGTTGCTCCGGCATTTTTGCTTCCTTTTGTCCTCACATCAACTCCGTAAAACATCCTGCCTATCCAGACTGAAGTCGGGATGGAACCGATTAGGTAAGCTAAAATAATTGAAAGTATTAGTTTAAATGTAATCATAACCTATTAACTTACTATTTTACCCTTCTCAGGAAGTCGGTTTTTTTCCGCAAATTTGAAATAATAAAACTGTATTCTTGTTCTTCTTTGCCTTTTTTCGTCGTTTTTTTATCATCTTTCAACTCACGAATAATATTATTATATTCAGTATTCGAGGAAATAGTTTGCATCAGGTTGTTCCTGTAATTAAAATAGTACCAGTTCTTTCCTTTTTCAAATTCCAGATAAATATTTATTACATCCCCGGTTCTTTTCCTTGCAATTTCAATATAACCGTCAACATATTTATTTATCTGTTGTTTCCCGATACTACCTACTCCAATGGGTCCATACGAAATATATGAACGGGTAGCATAATTCCATCTGAATTTAACATCGGAAAACAGAATAGTATGTTGCAATTCGGAAGGATATTTTCTGAAACGTCCGAATAATTTCACATCTGCAATAATTTTTTCAACACTTTTTTCTCCTAATATATCAGTAAGTGCCTTTAAAAAAACAGGTCTTGTCAAATTTACACCCTGCAGATTTTTATCTGTAATGTTTTCAATCATATATTCAAGCGCTTTATCTTCAAACGGGAAATCAAGTGCAATTACTAAGTCAAATTTAGTAGAATCGGGAATAATATAATGAGACGCTTGCCCATAAGTTTCTATATTAATCATACCGAAATCCGCTCCCAGATTCAATCTACCTTCACCGGTAAGGATACATTTTTTTCTGTCTAAGGATAATTGATTTCCGGCTATGGAAGTTCCTTTCAGTTTATCTATAGGGGCAATATGATAAATCTCCGAAACTTTGTCGAACCTGATATACCCATTTGCAGAAATGATTTCCTGGTCCGATTTATCTCTTTTTGCAGTAAGAAATCCTGAATAAAACCTGTTATATTCATTTGAGAATACAATGGAGGCTTTTAGTTCTTCACCTTTACGATCTGTTAAATGTTCTTCTACGCTGAGGTAAATATCCTGCGGATTAACATCAGAAACAGATTTTACCCAACTCATTTCTTCGAGGCTACACGTATGGCGAATTCTGAACCCCCCGTCAAAATTAAGGAACTCACTGTTGGCAAACATCCTGATATCTCCGGCAAAATCAAAGTTATAACTTATTGTAAATCCTATTGAATCAGAAACATAACCATTACTAACCGTTTGGAAGGTAGGATCGACACCTATATCTTTAAAAAATATTTTTTGTTTAGACCCCTTTTCATCAATATAATCGTAGCTTCCAACTCCAAGATACTCATTTTTACTTTTGATATCAACAATCGCATCATATATTTCATGATACTTAGTAACAGTATTTGCAAGTATTTTGGTGTCAAAAAAAGTATTCATTTTCGCATCCGGCTTAATTATAATTTTTTTATCAGCAGGAAATACTGCTGCATCAGCAACTCTGATATATTTCACATCTTCAGCACAAAGTATATATTCTTTCAGGTTATATGTAGCAATTGTCGAAACAAACCGCAGTGAATCCTGGTCGGGATGAATGGAAATAAATTTCGAACCTTCCAAAGGTATATCAATTAACTCCCGTGTTGTCAGGTTATCATACACTGCCATTTCTGCTTCCTTTTCAGGATTTCCGATGGCAATTTCATAAGAATCCATATACCATTTGAATTCATCAATAGAACAGATATACATATTAATTGGGAATTCAACAATAGAAGCCCCGCCATTCGATACGAACTCCCCCTTTCTTTCATTAAAATCGATATGTGAATTATAATTATAAGTTGAAAAAGCCGACTGAAGATATTCGGAAGTTTTAAGTGTAAAGTCAGCCGAATCGGCAAAAATTTCATGTTGCCCGAAAGTATATAGATTTGAGTTCATTTCAGCATCTTCGAAACTCATTATTCCGGCGCCCTTTAACTTTTCGGGAGTTAAGACAAGCTTACCGAGAAGCTCTGATTGATTGTTAAACATGGCAATCGGTAAATCGGTTTGTTCTATAATCATAATATCATCATAAGGTAACCAGTGTTGCCTAACTTCAAAACCCTTAACAGCAGGATATTCTACCGGGCTTAATTGCTCCCTGATAATAAAATTATTTGCTATCGTATTACAGGAATCGGGGAAAAAGATATAATCATCCGACCATGATGTTGAAGTTAAATAATCCAAAGAGCCACTTCCGCGTAAACCGCGATTACTCAAATTAATTTCAGAAAAGTAAACTCCTTTGTCTCCATACGTCGGATAGCCCTCGACAGGTGTTGATGTCACGAATCCAAGTGAATAATCATTCTGTACCTTGAGCGTTTCCTCAATATCAGGAAATATCCCTGCTGATGTCAAATAGCCACTAAATTCGAGCAATTCGGTCTTGAAATTATCAAGACTGTCAATCGTAAACGGATAAACATAAAAATAAAATTTCTCACGATTGTAAACTCCGTTAAATATTGAGGGTTTATCATAATAAACATAAGCATCTTTCGTACTTGAAAATATCGGGTATTGGGGAAATTGTTTTAGTCCCGACTTATTATTCGGATCATCTATATATAAGTCTCCTCCAAGATCAGCAATTACATTATTCACCTTAACCGGATGCCTTATCCCGAATTCGTCGGTTTCAAAACTTGTAACTTTAAAGCTAAGAGAATCAATAACAGGCATGTCGAGCTTAAACTGGTCATAGTTAAATTTGCACTGACGTGCATAAAAATCAAATAATCCGGCATGTACACGACCTGAAAAGACGAAGTCCATTCCCTTTTTCAATATAAGTTGTTTATTATCGGGAAATATAAATACATTTTGCGAATCGCTTAAAAATACAACAGGCACACCATATATCTTCAGTCCGAAGCTATCAAGCTCAAGAGATGCATTTTGAAATCTGTAGGTTTCGGAGTTAAACTGAACAACATCATAATCTATTCTTTTGTTCGCTGCATCAATATAATCAAAAAGTTTTTCTTTTATTACCGCTTTTTTTTCATCCTGGTCGTATATTACAAATCCCTTATTTGAAAGATTAACCAACATAGCAATTACTTGTTCCTGGGGCATCATCATATATCCGGCAAGCCCTTGCAAATAAATCTCCCTGACATTATATTCATCAATGTAATTTTTTAATACATTTAAAGGATTTATCTTATCAATTCCCTGTAATTTTTGATACTTGGGTTCAGAAAAATAATTACTCGATTCAAAGGTGGCTCTGCCAAGACCGGAAACTCCTTTTATTGTTTCGAAATTGATGGTTGGTTCATCCATTTTCCAGTATATAGCTTCGGCATAAATATCTATGTTATGATATGTATCAAAAAACGGGCTTTTTGCCCCTTCACCTCCTGCCCTGATGAGAGATAATTCTTTATTTTGGTTAACATAATTCATTTGCAGCCCCGGATGAAAAATTGAATCTTCTTCGAAATGAATGCAAGCCGATGCCAGGGCAGAAGAAATCCTGTCGGTATATATTACGAAATTTCTTGATAAAACCCTTATAAACTCTTTTTCTCCTTTTTTAAAAGAAAGAAATGCATTATTATCTTTATCTCCCGAACCTATCAGCTTGCCACCCCTCATTTCAATACCGCCGCCGAAATCAATATTATCAAATACCGATTCAATTTCAATGTGCATAAAGTATGAACCGAACCTCGGATAGCTGGCATTTTTTTCAGTAACATTAGCGAGAACTTTTTCTTCAAGACTGCCAGGCAATGGTTTCTCCCAGTATTTCTTATGATAAAATGTTACCGAGTCGGCGGTAAACCGCGAGAATCCAAGATATATTTCATAATCATTCAATAAGGCATAAACCTCATTTTCATCAAAACCTGCTCTTTTCCAGTTTATTTTTCCTTTTTTACCAATCCATTTAGACTGCAGAGGGAAATATATGCCTTTCGTATCGTAAATTACAGAACTGTCTTTGTTGGCATAACATGTTAAAGTTAAATCCTCAAAAACGACCCCCGGAACAGAATCATAAACAAAATAGAATTCGTAAGTATTCGACGTCCATTCGGCAGCTCTTGTTTTATACAAAATGTTTTCATATAACAGGTTATGGCTTGTATTCAGAAAAACACTAATGGGTTTTGTACTTCTCTTATCTTTCACAAGTGCATCAATACTCTTATACCAGGCTAAATAACTCTTGATAGAGTGATCATAATCCATCAAACCGTTCATGCAGGAAATGTATTGATAAAAATGAGGATAAGCTTTCATCCTGCGTTTCAGCATCAAATTGCAAATATCCTGCATGTTCTTTTTTATTTCTTTTGTAAATATCCCGATATTCCAGTATTCGGTATATTTCTCCATCATATCTTCACACTTCACCCTGTTTTTTTTTATTCTTATTTTTGAAAAAAGGCTGTTTAATTCATTCAGAAATTTATCCGAATCTTCGGAGAATTGCTTAAATTGTTGTGCGTGAAGCCCGAAGAAAAATAAAAAGATAAAAAAATTGGTTATAATTAATCGCATTACTCTCATTGCGAATTACTACTATATTTTAACAAATCGCGCGGCTATCCATTTGTTATTTATAATCTTCCTCTCCGATTTTAAACCATATTTAATGGCTGACGATTCGATTTGTTTTAAATCGTCCTTATAAAACCCACTTAACAATAACACACCGGTATCCGACAAATGTTTAACATAAATTTGCATATCGTTCAATAAAATATTCCTGTTAATATTTGCCAAAATAAAATCGAAAATTTCTCCTTTAACCAAGCCTGCATCACCTAATTGAACGATAACCTTCCTGCATTTATTTTTACGAACATTTTCCAGGGTATTATTATAAGCCCATTCATCATTATCAATCGCAGAAATGCCTGAGGCACCGAGCATTTCTGCAAGTATTGCAAGAATACCGGTTCCACATCCCATATCAAGAACTGATTTGCCGGTCATGTTTTCGTCCAGCATCAGTTCTATCATCATTGATGTTGTTTCGTGATGTGCCGTTCCGAATGACATACTAGGTTCTATAATTATATTGTACTTAACATTTTTATTTCCTTCGTGAAAAGGCGCCCGGATAAAAACCAAATCTTTGATAAGTACCGGATTATAACTACTTTCCCAAAATTCGTTCCAGTTTTGTTCTTTGATAAGCTTTTGTGAAAAAGAAATTTTGAATTCATCAGATTGAAATACATGTAACCCTTGTAAATCCCGGAGTTTAAAAGATTGTTCAGGAATATAAGCCTGCAAGCCCGAATTTGTCTCTAAAAAACTCTCGTATCCAATTTGCGATAGTTGACCTATCAGAATCTCCGTTCCCGTAAGTTTTGGTTTAATATCAAAGGTTACTTCTGTATAATTCATAAAAAAAAAGTACTTAAAGTTATTTGTTAAATGTTATAAGTTAATGTAATGCGTCAATCGTCAATTGACTGTATTATTTTAATAAACTCATCTGATTTTAGTGAGGCGCCTCCTATCAATCCTCCGTCCACGTCAGGATTGGCAAATAATTCTTTTGCGTTTTTCGAATTGCAGCTTCCTCCATAAAGTATAGTTGTACTTTCTCCTGTTTCTTCATCGTATTTTTCTTTTATCAGGCTCCTGATATAATAGTGCATTTCCTGTGCCTGATCCGATGTGGCGGTTACTCCTGTCCCAATTGCCCATACAGGCTCATAAGCAATTATAATATTCCCAAAATCAGTTTTATTAAGGTGAAACACCGATTCTTCCAATTGTTTTTTTACTATATCAAAATGGTTTCCCTTTTCTCTTTCGGGCAGTAATTCGCCACAGCAAAAAATCGGGGAAATATTATATTTTAAAGCCATATTCACCTTTTCGGCTATCATTTCATTTGTCTCGTTAAAATATTTTCTTCTTTCGGAGTGCCCGATAATGCAATAACCAACCTCCATCGACTCAAGCATAGGAGCCGAAATTTCGCCGGTATAGGCGCCGGATTCATAGTTGCTTAGGTTTTGTGCACCAACATGCAGGTTGGTTTCGTTTGCGAAATCGGTAGCCAACTCAAGATATACCGAAGGCGGACAAATTATTACGGCTGTGTTTTCCAGGTTATGATTTTTAACAAAGTCAACAATGTCATTGATCAGATCATCGGCTTCCTCAAAGGTTTTATTCATTTTCCAGTTTCCTGCTACGATTTGTGTTCTCATGTTTTCTGTTTAGTGTTTAATATATTTATATAATTAAATGCTTTTGTGTCAAAAATATGATTAATAAAAACAGGTTCAAATGGAGACAAAAAAACTTATAAATTAATTATCAACAAATTTTCTGTGGAATTCTTTAAAGGTTGGAAAATCGTTGTAATGCCATTTTTCAATTACTACGGCATCTTTTAAAAGGATCAAGCCCGGATTGGAACGTATCATTGTCATAAGTTCAATATCATCAGCGAAATAGAAATCTGCTTCCAAATTATTTGCTTGTTTAAACTGCATAACCTCTTCAGCAAAACTGCTTGTTAATACGACAAAAGAAATATCTTCATTAATACCTTGACTGATAAAATCCCTGATCTGGGTAATTTTCTCCAGGCTGGTTTCAGACAGGTTATAAGCAACAAGTATAAACTGGTAATCCCGATTTTCAATAATCTGCGAAGTATAATCATTACCATTATCATCCTCAATTGTTAAATCGTGGATTTTAGGGTTTGGGTCAACCACTCTTTGCCTGACAAATTCCCACTTCGACATCCAGACCGAATCATTATAAGGATAATCAGGTGATAAATATTCCTTTTCCTCGCCGGTTTTTTTGTTCTTATAAATTAAATAATATTTAAGAGGCAAGGGATTTTCATTAACCATTTTATTACCTGCCTTCCAGGCTCTGAAATCAATAGCCGGTAAATGGCGGAGATTATATATTTCAAAACCGAGAAAACCAAAACCAATAATTATAAGGATTAACCACTCGGCAGCTTTCCCAAACCACCGTATTGTCCGGTTTCTGGCAATGAAAACAATTATTAAAAGCGCATCGATAACAAGATTTTTATAAAAAGTTTGCCAGTTTGTAAGTATAATGGCTTCGCCAAAACAACCGCAATCTTTAACAGGATTGTAAAGGGCATCGTTAATGGTGGTTACCGTAAAAACAGCCATCATTACCATAATTAGCCATGAAGTTAACCTAATATTGACATTAAATATCAACAAAGCTCCAAGTACAAATTCTGTAGCATTCAGAATAACTGACAACGGCAATGCTGCCGGAATAGCCCAATCCGTTTCAAACGCAATAAAATAATCTATAATTCGATATTCGGTACCTATCGGATCAACACCTTTTACAAACCCGGAAAAAATAAACACAAATCCTAAAATAATTCTGATTAAGGTAATCTGGGCAATGTTAAACTTCCGGTTGTAAACAATAACCAGAAGGATTTCCGCTACCAAAAGGCACAAGAAAAAAAGATTAAGCTCCTCGAAAACACTGATATAATAACCAGAGGCGAGAATTAGCAATATAATAATCCAACTAATTAATTTCGATTTATTGTTATCCGTCATTTAATATTTAACATAATGTATTCTACAACATACAGATTAAGTCTATTCTGTCGGAATTTACGATTCTTTACGATTTGCTTCTTCATCTAACATTATTAAAGCAAAGACAGAATAATTGATAATATCGGCGTAATTGGCATCAACTCCTTCCGAAACAAAAGTTTTACCCTCATGATCTTCGATTTGCTTAATGCGTAAAAGTTTCATTAAAATAATATCGGTAAGTGAACTGATGCGCATATTTCGCCATGCTTCTCCATAATCGTGGTTTTTATCCTCCATCAAGGCTTTAGATGAATATATATGCTTATCGAATAATTTTACAGCTTGTTCCATTGACATTTCTATTTCCTCATCAGAACCCAATTCGAGTTGGATCAATGCTATAACGGAATAATTTATTATTCCGATAAATTCGGGTTTGATACCTTCGTTTATCTTTTGAGTTCCTTTTTCTTCAATGCTTCTTATTCGGTTCGCCTTGATATAGATCTGATCGGTTAATGAAGGCGTTCTGAGAATGCGCCATGCACTTCCATAATCTTTCATTTTCCGGATGAAGACATTGCGGCATATCTCGATGATCGCTTCAAACTGTCCTGAAGTTTTCTCCATAGTTTATGCTATATTTTAATATTCTTTTTTGCCATTTTTTGCCTTTTCATAATCAGGAGACTGTAATAATTTCTCAAATCTGTCGGGTTTTTCCAATCTCAAAAAAACTTTCCAATAAGCCTTTTTAGTCATTGAATCGTAATGAATGTCGTTCCCATAAGCCTGCCATGTTTGAAACAGGTTCAGCAAAATTAAAAGGATTATAACTGTTTGTACGGTAATTTTGAATATTTTTTTTTGTATTAATATCCAATCAATAAAAACTGCATAAGAAATGGCAAGTATAGCATAGGAATCGATAAATGCCCTGTTGCCGTAACTTCCACCGTACCACCAGCACCACCACGAAGTTATGATGTAAATATTTAAGATTATAAAAATTAAAGTCGGAAAAAAAAATGTCCTAAATTTTTTAAATGAAAGTGCCAGGCCTGTAAAAGCAAAAAGCATAACCGGAGTATAAACAAACCACCCTTTCCTGTAGCTAAACAATCCGTTAATAATTTGAGGGTTCAGAAAGAAAAACCCTTCATCACTATAAGAATAATAACACCACCTGCCTGTTGCAAATTTCCAGTAAGCCAGTTGGGGGATCAATATTATAAAAAAGCATAATACAAGAGCAGCTATGAATTTGGGATTTTTCAGGAATAATAAAAGCCTTTTTTGTAAATCTGAAAATGATTTCACATCCCACAAAAAGAAAAAAACCAGAATTATGACATTACTTGGCCTGATAAGAGTAATAAGACCGGCAACCAATCCAATTAATATAGCTGATTTAACTTTAGGATTTTTGTACCACTTAATCGTAAGGTAAATAAAGGCAGCGAATAAAGAAAAAAGATAGGCATGTGGCATTGCTGCCTCAATTGCGGCGTACAGATATAAATTGGTTCCAAAAACAATAGTAATAAGTGTAAAAATCACCACTTTTTGCGAAAAATAATTCTCTAACACTTTCCTGAGGAAATATAACCCAAGTGAAAAATAAAAAATACTGCTCATCACAAGTAAAAATATATATGGCATAGAAAATCCGGTAGCAGGATAGCCAAGCACATTGGCTGCAACATGCCCTAAAAAAAAGAAAGGCGCATATAAGAATGACATCCCCATAGTTGTTTTAATCACATATTTACCTTCAGGTGTTTTCAGGGGCCAGAATTTATCCGAATAAAAACCTGTGCCGTCATTTATGAATTCCAGGCTTATATCTTTATATATGAAAGTTGCAGGAAGGTAAGAATAATAGGATATTACATCCTGCCAAATCACTCTGTTTTCTTTTGTCCAGTAATGGATGTTGAACATATTGTAAATGATTACAAAAAGTATAATCCAGTTAACTATCCTGGCTTTGCTAATATGAATTCCGGACAAAGAAAATTTCATGGATGATCAATTATACTTAGATAAACCATATTTAATATTTGTAATTTCGCAAAGAAACAATTTTTTGACTATTCAAATGGAATATTTATCGGATAAAAGTAAATCATTTTCGCCAAAACTTAATTTGAATTGCAACGGCAAAATCCTGAGTCTTGAAAAACCTGTTGTAATGGGAATTCTGAATATTACCCCCGATTCATTTTATGACGGGGCAAAGTTCGATACGGAAAAGACCTGGTTAGCCCAGACGGAAAAAATGCTGAAAGAAGGGGCGGCTATCATTGATATAGGCGCTGTTTCAACTCGACCTGGGTCAGAAGAAATTGCGGAAGATAAAGAGCTTGAAATACTGCTGCCGGCTTTGTATTCAATACAAAAACATTTTCCCGAAGCAATCCTCTCCGTTGACACATACCGGAGCAAGGTTGCCGAAATTGCTATCAGCAAAGGCGCTTTTATTATCAACGATATTTCAGGAGGAACTTTTGATGAGAAGATGTTCGGGACTGTTGCCAGGCTAAAAACACCTTACATTATTATGCATATTAAAGGAACTCCAAAAAATATGCAGATTAATCCGCATTATAAAAATGTTGTTAAAGAAATAAAAGACTTTTTCATCAGGCAATTAGAAAAATTGGCAACACTTGGCGTTACTGACAATATTGTTCTTGATCCGGGTTTTGGATTTGGAAAAACTTTGGAAGATAATTATAAGATACTATCCGGGTTAGAGTCTTTTTTAGAATTGGGGCATCCTGTTATGGCAGGTGTATCACGTAAATCAATGATCAATAAAGTATTAAAAACCGGTCCGGCAAAAGCGCTGAACGGAACCACGGTTTTGAATACGATTGCCTTACTGAACGGAGCAAATATTTTACGGGTTCATGATGTAAAAGAAGCAAAGGAGGCGGTGAGGTTAGTGGAGGCTTATGACAATGCCAAATCAACACTTAATGATTCGGAAATTTAAAAATATTATATTTTTGTAAAAATAAAGAACAATATGCCTGCATACCGGAGTGCAGGTATTTCGGCACACAGGTATGAAAAGGATGATGATTGTCTTTATAAACAAGTTAGCAATAAGGCTGTTGAATACTGTGCGATTTTGATAGTATAGTACAAAATGGAAAAAGAAGGAATTTATAAATAATTTATTTTAATTAACACTTTCTGTTAATTATTTTTTTATATTTGAAAAATGATTATTACTTTTACCGATAAAAAATTAAAAAAATATGCTAACAATAAAAAATTAGCAGTGCAAAAAATGGGTGCAAAAAGAGCTAAATTATATCAAATAAGATTAGACGATATGATTGATGCTGAAAATTTTACTGATTTAGAACATTTACCTGGTCGTTTTCATCAGTTAAAGGAAAATAGAAAAGATGAATGGTCTTGTGATTTAGACCACCCATATAGATTAATATTTACACCTACTGAAGAACCTATACCAAAGGATGAAGATGGCAAGCAAATATTAATCGAGATTAATAGTCTAAAAATAATTGAAATAATAGATTACCATTAGGAGGAATAAATTATGGCAACATTAAATGAATATTACCCAGAAGAAGTTTTACATCCTTGCTATACTTTGAATGAGAAGCTGGAAGAAATGGAAATGAGCCGAAAAGAATTTGCCTTGCGTACTGGAAAACCAGAAAAAACAATAATTGCAGTATTAAAAGGTATGAGTTCAATAACATCCGAAATGGCAATTTTATTTGAAAATATTACTAAAATTCCTGCTCATTTCTGGATTAATAAACAAGCTAGATATAATGAATATATAGCAAGAAAGCAAAGAAAATATGATGTTGAACAGGCTGAAGAATGGACAAGAAGCTTCCCTTATACTGAAATGTCAAAAAATAACTGGTTGTCTCAAACAAGGAAAATAGAAGAAAAAACGATAAATCTATTTGAATACTTTGCGGTATCAACACACGAAGCATGGAACAAGTTATATATGGAAAAGGAATTAAAAATAGCAGCTTATGCTTCTTTAAAACATACTCTTGAACCACATGCAATATCTGCTTGGTTGCGACAAGGAGAATTACAAGCGGAACAGATTGATGTTCCTGAGTATAACAAAAATGTATTTAATAAAAATCTGTTGGAAATTAAAGATATTATGGCGAAACACCCATATAATTTTTTCCAAAAGCTGCAAACTCTTTGTTTTCAGGCAGGGGTTAAAGTATTTTATACTCCCAAATTGCCTAAAGTACCAATAAGTGGCTCAACTCGTTGGATAAAAGACACCCCTGTAATTCAACTATCAGCAAGGTACAAGCAAAACGATAGGTTTTGGTTTACTTTTTTTCATGAGGCTGGACATATATTGCTACATGGCAAAAAATATATTTCATTAGAAAATATCAACTTTTCAGAAGCAGACCCTGAGAAAGAACGGGAAGCACATGACTTTTCGGAAGAATGGACTTTTACCAAAAAACAGGAAAAAGAAGTTATAGATGCTGCCCCACTTGATGGAAATGATATAATTGCTTTTGCCAAAAAATTTAATACGCATCCAGCGATAATAATAGGTAGATTACATCATAAGCAGTTAATTCCTTTTAGCGTTGGTCGTGAATTTATTAAACCTATTGATTTAGCAGATAATTAAAAACAATACAAAATATTGAAAAGAAAGCCCAGTTGCTAACAATGGTAACCGTCGCACAACCCTATAATTATTCAGATCATCGAACCAAAACAAAGCTTTGTAAGGATGCCTGTTTTTAGAGTACAATTATTGGTTCGGAAAATTTTGTGAGCTTAGATGGGCTTAAAATACTCCATATTTGAGCCAATAAACAGGAAAAAGATTTAAAAATTGAATAACAAAATAAAGCTAACATAAAGAGCAAGATTAATATACACAGCCACATTAATCTTGCTTATCCAAACGCGACTCATTTTAAAGCGATACAAGCGACCCGGTATTTTCCTATAATTTTTCCAAACCCGAAAATTTGTTTCTGTCAGGTCAGCTTATTTTTTATAATTTTGACCGGAATAATAAAAATAAATGGTGGTTTTTGCACAAACTGCCGTTGAACTTAATTTATATGAAGACTTTTAAGAATGTTATTTTACAACAGAATTAATGAGTAAGTCTCTAAATTAGAGAAACTCAAAATAAACATTTAATACATAATATCATGGCAAAAGGTAAAGACTCAAAGAAAAACGTTAAAAAAGAACCTCTTAAAACTGCAAAAGAAAAAAAAGAAGAAAAGAGACAAAAGAAATCTAAAAGAGATTAATCCTTTTCTGACAAAACTAAGCACAACACTTAAGTATCGTTTTCGGCGATAGCCGAATATGTACTTTATGTTGAACTAAACCGGATTTAAATGAAGTGATACATTATATATAGGGGAATCAATTTTTCAGTGTTAAGTAGAGAAAAATTGACTGACATTTGAAGTCAAAAGTAACAAAATATTACAGAGTAATAAAAAGCTACCTCCCGAAAGGGAGGTTTAGTTCAACATAGAAACATAACAATAACAGTAGAATATGATAAAAATAAATAAAATAATTATAGTTCTTCAATTATTGATTTTACAGTCACTGATTTCAAATGGACAAATAATTAATATTTCAGATAAATTAACTGTTACTAAGTTGTCGGAAAATGTTTATATTCATACCTGCGATAAAAGTAATGGGATTATCTATTCAGATAAAGGAGAAGCAATTATTGTTTCAACACCTCCATCAGATGAAGTAACAGAGGAATTGATAAACTGGACAACAAAGCAACTCAATGCAAAAATAATCGGATATGTAATTGACAGGTGGCATCCTGACGCAATGGAAGGATTAGACGTTGTCCGAAAGCAAGGTATAAAATCGTATTCGTATGAACTGACAAGGACTATTGCTAAGGAAAAAGGATTGCCTGTTCCGGATATAGGATTTGACCCCAAATTAGAATTGAAAGTAGGGGACAAAAAAATTATTTGTCATTATTTTGGACCAGCACACACATCGGATGGAATAGTCGTTTGGATACCTGATGAGAAAGTTTTATTTGGGGGGAATGAAGTACGAAATTATAATGGATGGGTAGGAAATATTGCTGATGCAGATATTGAAAAATGGCCGGAAACGATAGAAAAAGTAAAGCAAGAATATGGTTCAGCAGAGATTGTTATACCCGGACACGGCATTCATGGAGGCTCTGAGTTATTAGATTATACGATTAATCTATACAAACCAAATAAATGGAAAGAAGTATTGCAAAATCATAGCATAAAACGACTTCCCGTATTTAATGATTTTGGAGATATTTTTGAAATTGCAGAACAAGATTCAATAAACGGGAATTCAAGATTTCTAAAAGAAGCGATTGTATTTGTTGACAATGATAACCGTTACATTAAAGTTGAATCACCGCTTATTGAGCACAATGTAGAAGGTAAGAGTATTAAGTCAGAATTCGGGAGATTACAAATTTTTGAAAAATCAAAGGGAATAAATAATCCAACAACAGATGTCTATTATAAACGATTGATTATTAATTTGCGAGATGATGAAGTTGGAATCGTAATAATAATGAAAGAAATTTTATAATGATTAAAAACAACCGCTAACAAAAAGCAAGGGATTATTCTGCGAAGCAGTATTAATTTTGCTTATCCAAACGCGAATCATTTTAAAGCGATACAAGCGACCCGGTATTTTCCAATAATCTTTCCAAACCCGAAAATATGTTTTTATCAGGTCAGCTTATTTTTCATAATTTTGACCGGAATGATAAAAATCAATGGTGGTTTTTGCACAAACTGACGTTGTGCAGAATTTGTGATAATAAACGGATAATAATAATATGAGAAAGTTAATACTGATAATACTTTTTTTTTCATCCGGATTTTTGTTCGGGCAGAATCTTAAAACAATCGATTTTAGTATAATTGATACAACAGTTAACTTGGGAGATAATTTCTATGAATATTGTTCTGGTTTATGGTTGAAAAACAATATATTACCCGCGGGTAGCCACAGGTATGGGTTTTATGATATTGCTGAAAAAGAAACTAAAAATAAACTTCTCGGGGTGATGGAGAATTGTGCAAGCAAGCTAAATAAAGATGCTGATAATATTGAGCAAATTTTAGGAATATTTTATCTATCAGGATTAGACACTAACAATATTGAAAAATTAGGAATTTCAGCTATCAAAAAACAAATTAAAATAATTGAAGATATTTCAACATTAAAGGATTTAACACAAGCAATTGCATATTTTCAGTTAATTGGGATTAATCCTTTGTTCGAAATATATAATTATACAAACTGGGAAGTAAGGGGAACTCATTTTCTTTATTTGAAACAAACAGAATTAAGCCTTCCACAAAAAAAATATTACTTAGACGCCAAATACAAAAACGAAAGAGATGAATTAAAAAGCTTTGTCTCAGAGATGTTTTCTTATGTCGGTACAAGTTCAGAAAAATCTCGACAAAATGCAGAATTAGTTTTGAAAATTGAAACCCGTCTTGCTAATAATGCTCAAACAAGCAGAGAGCTTCGAAATAGCCATAATAATTTTCATTTGTTTTCGTATTCAAAACTCGACCGTAAATATAACAACTTCTTTTGGCAAGAATATTTTAAGCTCCTTGAAATAACAGAAAAGAAGACAATTATTGGTCAACCCGAATATTTTGAAGAGATAAATAAAATGATTTCCGAAATTTCTATTGATGAATGGAAAATATATTTTAAATGGCGTTTGATGTATAAATCATCCAAATATCTTTCAACAGAGATTTCTGATAAATATTACAAATATAAAAGTAAAATAGAGGGGTATGAAATTAAAAAAGCATCAACAGAATTCTTTGTAATGCAAACTATTAATAAAATCCTTCCAAATGCAACAGGTCATATTTATTGTAAACTATATTTCGATGAAAAAACTCGCACCGGAGTAGAGGATATAATTAACAATCTTAAAAAGGCTTATATTAATAGAATTGATGAAAATGTGTGGCTCTCAGAAGCATCAAAAGTAAAAGCCATACATAAAATCGACAGCTTTGTTTTTAAAATTGGCGGACCGGAATTTTCTTTCCTGAATTATTTTAATATTCAAATGTCTAAAAAAGAATTCATACAAAACATTTTTGTTGCAAATTCATTTGCAACAAAAAAAAGATTAATGAAATGTGGTAAAAAAATTGAAAAAAAAGAATGGAATGTTACTGCTCAATCAACAAATGCATGGTATACAGCAAGCAGAAACGATATAACTATAGCTGCAGGAGCTATAAATCTGGAGTTTAATGTTGATTACGAAAAAGCATACAATTATGGGACTTTTGCAACTACTATTGCACACGAAATGACACATGCTCTGGATAATACTGGACGCTTATATAATTCTGAAGGTAAAAGAAAAAACTGGTGGACTAAAAATGATAAAAATAGGTTTTATTTATTATCTAAAAAGTTGATTACTCAATATAATGCTTATCATTTAATTGATACTTTTTATGTTAACGGTGGAGCCACCTTAGGAGAAAATATTGCAGATTTAGGAGCTGTTAATATTGCTTACGATGCTTTTCTATTAGCAACAGAAAACGAAGTTCAACCGATAATAAACGGCTTTACCGCTAAACAGCGATTTTTTATAGCTGATGCGCAAAAATGGCGAGACATTTTAAGCGATGAACTAAAAAAAGAATATTCTTTATATTACGAACATTCACCGCCTAAGGATAGATGTAACGGTATTATTTATAATATAGATGAATTTTACGAAACGTTTGAAATCAAAACAGGTTTATTGTTTCGAGAAAAAGAAAATAGAATAACTATTTGGTAATGTGATTAGTTGAAATGATGAGAAAAAGCCAGACAACACGCAGCTAAAAATCCATGCTGCTGAAACAGGATAAATTTTGAAATATCGGAAATATAATTAGCTTTGTGTGAAGAAATCAAAATTAAAGTTTCAAAAGGCAGCACGAGATTTTAGCTGCCGGACCGATATGCACAATTGCAAAAAAAAGCGCAATTAAAGTTTAAATGAAATGATAAACAAAATACATTATTAAAATTTTCAAATATTAATAAGATTAAACATATAATATGTCAGAACCCGTAGCAACAATCATTGCAGCAGTAATTGGAGCAATTGGAACTCTGCTGATAACTAAATTTGATGATATAGTAAATATTTTTAAAAAAAAGAGCCGTCGAGTTGATGGCACATGGGATGGAGAATCATATTGGATAATTAGCGAGCCTGATAAGCCTTTTGATCTGACCAAAGATATAAAAGAAAATAGATTACAAGATAAATATTCAGTAACTATTAAACAACGTGGAGACAAAATTAAAGCAACAATGATTGAAACTGATGTTACTGAAGGAAGATTTAAAAATACATATATATGGAAGGGGAAAATTATTAATGATTATTTCATGTATACCTGTAAATGTGAAAAAAAGGAGATTTTTTTAATTTCAAATGCGATGTTGTATATTCATGCAGGTGGACAAAAAATGACAGGATATTTTATTGCGAATGGTGGGGCTACTACAACTTTCAGGACATGGGTTGGATTTGCGGAATTAAATAAAAGAATTTAATAGTTTCTTTGAATTTATGTTAATAATGCGAATCAAGAGTTAAATATTAGATTAATGAAAGCAGCAGCGATCTTACCAAA
>JACKQG010001517.1_pt1 | contig 31970 bp, 34 predicted proteins | sample 8237621 | NCBI WGS metagenome assembly JACKQG01 (sample SAMN15677084, study PRJNA649215) | marine metagenome | biome: marine; feature: Black Sea; material: saline water; isolation source: suspended particulate matter (SPM) from the Black Sea western gyre | collected 2013-06-09/2013-06-10 | depth...
TTGCTCAAGCATTTAGTGAAGATGACTTGGTCGTGGCCGAAAATGTCACGGTTGTTTTGAGTGACAAAGGTTGGGTTAGAAGCGCTAAAGGCCATGATATTGACCCAACCACACTGAATTATAAATCTGGCGATAGCTATCTAACCAGTGTTCAGGGTCGTAGTAATAAAAACGCCATTTTTATTGATTCCACTGGGCGATCTTACTCTTTGTTAGCAAACTCGCTACCAAGTGCTCGAGGTCAAGGGGAGCCGCTAACTGGACGATTGTCTCCACCCGCAGGTGCTGAATTTGTAGATGTGCTGATGGGTGATGATGATCAAAATATTTTGCTCGCTTCTGATGCGGGCTATGGCTTTATTGCTACCATTGGTGATTTACTCTCTAGGAAAAAGGCGGGCAAGGCATCTTTAACCTTGCCGGGCGATGCCAAGGTGATGAAGGTGATTAATGTTAATGATTTAGACAATCAATTTGTTGCGGTTACAACCAATCGTGGGCGTTTGTTAGTGTTCCCAGTGTCAGAGTTGCCGGTGTTATCCAAAGGTAAGGGTAACAAGCTGATTCAAATCCCGGCCAAGGATGTTAAAGCGCGCGAAGAGTTTGTGGTGAGCATCTGTGTATTGCTAGAGACTCAAAACTTAAGAGTGTATGCAGGTAAGCGCCATCTAACCATTAAATTCCAAGATTTGACTAATTATGTTGGCGCTAGAGCTCGTCGAGGTAATTTATTGCCAAAAGGCTATCAAGGTGTTGACTTGATTGAAGCGGTAGAATAACAATCACCCTGCGATTGGGGGTGTAATTTTCAGCTGTTCAAAGGTATAATTAGCCCTTTTTCCCAATTTTTCCGAAAATGTTCGTCCTAAAAATTGTTACAGATTTTGCTGCAGCCCATTCACTTAGAGAATATCCAGGTGATTGCGCTCGCCTACATGGCCATAATTGGCAGGTGGAAGTGCTTGTTAGCTCAAAAGTGCTTGATGATGTGGGCATGGCAATTGATTTTAGAGAAATCAAAAAACAAACCAAAGTAGTTATTAAAAGATTGGATCATCAGTATTTAAATGAGGTTGAGCCTTTTAATCAACTAAACCCTACGGCTGAAAATATTGCTAAATATTTTCATGAAGAAGTGGGTAAATTAATCAACACAGAAGATGTTCGAGTTAAAGAAGTAACCATTTGGGAAACTTTAAGAGCGTCTGTCACTTATTCGGAGGACTAATCATGAAATCTTGTGATTTGCCTGACACACAAAACAACTTAGATACGCGTCAAATCGTTATTGATCGAGTGGGTATTAAAGATATTTCACACCCGATTACTTATGTTGACCGTGATGGTAATAAATCGCCGACAGTAGGTAATTTCACCATGACAGTTACTTTGCCAGAAAATGTTAAAGGCACGCATATGTCACGTTTCATCCAAATTTTGAATGAAGGACCGTGTGAATTTAATAGCAGCAACTTTGGTAAAATTATTGAAAAAGTTCGTGATCGTCTAGAGTCTGATACTGCGCATATTACACTTGATTTTCCTTTCTTTAGAAAGAAAAAAGCACCTTCTTCAGGGGTTGAGTCCATGATGGATTATCAAGTTAGCTTGTATGGTTCTTTGTCTGGCGGTGAAACCGAAGTGATGATGAAGGTAGTTGTTCCGGTTACTAGCTTGTGCCCATGTTCTAAGAGTATTTCAAAATATGGTGCGCATAATCAACGCTCTCATATTACTATTAAGGCTAAAGCAGCCACGGGCAAGACTTTATACCTTGAAGATTTAATTGAATTGGCGGAGAAGAAAGCATCATGTGAATTGTATGCAATACTAAAGCGAGAAGATGAAAAGGTTGTGACTGAAAGAGCGTATGATAACCCTGCGTTTGTTGAGGATTTAGTGCGTGATATTGCTGTTGCTTTAAACACTAATGAGAATATTGATTACTACCGCCTTGAATCGGAAAATTTTGAATCGATTCATAATCACTCAGCTTACGCATTAATTGAGAACCAAAAATAAAGAAAGACCAAGCCATGAAATACAATACTGACAATCTAAGAATTACCTCAAGTGCGCCTATTATGGCGCCTAATGAGCTAATGGAAAAGTATCCTTTGAGCGAGAAAGGGTCTGTTGGTATTTTTCAATCGCGTGAAACCATTGCCAAAATTTTAACCGGTGAGGATAAGCGTTTAATGGTGATTGTTGGTCCGTGTTCAATTCATGATTCTAAAGCTGCGCGCGACTATGCTGAAAAATTAGTCCGTTTAAGAGAAACACTTAAAGAAGATTTGTTTATTGTGATGCGCGTGTATTTTGAAAAGCCACGAACAACCATTGGTTGGAAGGGTTTAATTAATGATCCAGATTTGGATGAAAGTTTTAACATTGATAAAGGTCTAAAGATTGCCCGTCATTTGTTAACAGATATTGCCGATATGGATATGCCAGTTGCGGTTGAGTATCTTGATTTAATTACGCCGCAATATATTTCTGATTTAATTTCATGGGGTGCGATTGGTGCGCGTACAACAGAAAGTCAATCTCATCGCGAATTAGCCTCAGCCTTATCTTGCCCGGTTGGCTTTAAAAACGGCACCACAGGGTCGCTTAGAGTGGCCATTGATGCGATTAAGGCTGCCAGTAGTCCACATCATTTATTATCGGTTAATAAAGAGGGTGGTGTGAGTCATTACACCTCTTCAGGTAATGAGAGCACGCATATCATCTTGCGTGGCGGCTCTGATGGTCCAAATTACGATCAAGAGTGCATTAATCACACTTATACGCAATTGGAAGAGGAGGGTCTTCCTGCTAGGGTTATGGTTGATTTCTCACATGCCAACAGCCAAAAGAAGTTCAAAAATCAAATGCTGGTTGGTGATGAAATTGCTCGTCAAATTTCAAATGGATCTGACAAAATATTTGGCGTCATGATTGAGTCAAATATTAACGAAGGTAATCAGTCAGTAGGGCCATTAGAATCACTTGAATATGGGGTTAGTATTACCGATAGTTGCATTAATTGGGAAGACACCGAAACTTTGCTTAAAATACTAGCACAAGCGGTACAAACTAAAAACACCTAAGCACTTGATTTAACAGCAATTAAAGCGTTTGATTTTTTTCTAAAATAGTCAGTTTATTTACACATTTTTATTGTGTAAATATCGTTGTTTAGGGTACAATAAAAGCTAATTTAATCAAGCCTTTTTTGTATGTCTGATAACCTCGATAATCCAGAAGTATTTGAGCCTAATTTCCCCATAGTTACCATCGAAGACGAGATGCGCGATTCCTACTTGGAATACGCCATGAGTGTAATTGTTGGGCGTGCATTGCCTGATGTGCGAGACGGCCTTAAGCCGGTTCATCGCCGTGTACTTTATGCCATGGATGTCTTGGGCAATGATTACAACAAATCATACAAAAAATCAGCCCGTATTGTTGGTGACGTAATTGGTAAGTATCACCCGCATGGTGATACTGCTGTATATGACACGATTGTTCGTATGGCACAACCTTTCTCAATGCGTAATATTCTTATTGATGGTCAAGGTAACTTTGGTTCGGTTGATGGTGATTCAGCAGCAGCCATGCGTTATACCGAAATTCGTATGGCTAAATTGTCGCATGAATTATTGCGTGACCTTGATAAAAATACCGTTGATTTTAATGAAAACTATGATGGTTCAGAGTCAGAGCCTAGTGTTCTACCAACTCGTGTACCTAATCTACTGGTTAACGGTTCATCAGGTATTGCAGTTGGTATGGCAACTAACATTCCGCCGCATAATTTAGGTGAAGTGGTTGAAGCATGCCTTAGAACAATCGACAATGAAGATATTTCGATAGATGAATTATTAGAAGTTATGCCAGGGCCAGATTTCCCAACAGCCGGCATTATTAATGGCGCCAGCGGTATTCGTCAGGCTTATGAAACTGGAAAAGGAAAAATCTACCTTAGATCTGTATCGCATGTCGAAGGCGAAGATAAGCAAAGCATTGTCGTCACTGAGCTACCTTATCAAATCAATAAAGCGCGTCTGATTGGTAAGATTGCAGAATTAGTTAAAGATAAGCGTATTGACGGTATTACCGGCCTTAGAGATGAGTCTGATAAAGATGGCATGCGCATGGTGATAGAGCTTCGTCGAGGTGAGGTGCCAGAAGTGATGCTTAACAATCTTTACAAGCTTACAGAAATGCAAACTGTATTTGGTATCAACATGGTGGCCATCGATAAAGGCATGCCTAAGCTGATGAAGCTTAAGGATATCCTAGAGGCATTTATCTCTCATAGAAGAGATGTGGTAACCCGCCGATCTATTTTCGATCTTAATAAAGCTAGAAATCGTGCTCACCTTTTAGAAGGTTTATCAGTTGCACTGCACAATATTGACGAAATTATTACACTAATCAAAGCAGCACAAAATCCAGCAGAAGCTAAAGCTTCTTTAGCGGCTAAAACTTGGCAGGGTTCTGTCATTAAAGAGCTAATTGGTGATCGTGATATGGCGATGTTTAAGCCAGAAGATTTACCAGCTGAATTGGGTCTGCAAGCGAGCGGTGATTACCAGTTATCAGAGAAACAAGCACAAGCCATTCTTGATCTTAAGCTTCATCGTTTAACAGGTCTTGAAAAAGACAAAATATTTGACGAATTTAATGAATTATTAGAGCGTATTAAATATTTGTTAGATATCTTGCAAAATCCAGATCGTCTTATGCAAGTGATTCGCGACGAACTTATTGAAATTCGTGATGAATACGCAGATGCTCGTATGAGTGAAATCATCGAGCATAAGATCGATTTAACACTAGAAGATCTTATCGCTCAAGAAGAGCGCGTGGTTACCCTATCTCATGGTGGTTACGTTAAAGCACAAGCGCTTAGTGATTATCAAGCGCAACGACGTGGTGGTAAAGGTAAAGCAGCCACTAAGATGAAAGACGAAGATTTCGTTGATCAGTTGTTTGTTGCCAATTCTCACGATACCGTTTTATGTTTTTCTTCAGCAGGTAAAGTTCATTGGCTGAAAGTCTATGAATTACCAATGGCTTCTCGTACTGCTAAAGGTAAGCCAATTATTAATTTATTACCACTTGACAAAGATGAAGTGATTAACGCAATCTTGCCGGTTTCTGAGTTTACCGACGACCAATTTGTTTTCATGGTAACTAGTAGTGGTACTTGTAAGAAGACCTCATTAACGAATTTTGCACGACCAAGAAAAGGCGGCATTATTGCTATCGAGCTTAGAGATGGCGACAAATTAGTTGGTGTTGAAATTACCTCAGGTAATAACGATATTATGCTGTTCTCTGCGAATGGTAAATCGATTCGCTTTAAAGAGGCAGATGTTCGCGCTGTTGGCCGAACTGCCATCGGTGTTCGCGGCATGAAGCTGGTTGATGATAAAATTGTCTCTGCTATTGTGGCAGATGATTCAAGTCCAATTCTTACAGCAACTGAAAAAGGCTACGGCAAACGCACAGGTTTAGATGAATATCGCGCTCAAGCACGTGGTGGCTCAGGCGTAATCTCTATTAAAACCTCAGATCGAAACGGTAAGGTGGTTGGCGCCATTCAGGTAACCGATGAAGACGAAATGATGCTGATTTCTAATAAAGGCACGTTAGTCCGTGCACGAGCCGGTGATGTATCTATCATTGGTCGTAACACGCAAGGTGTGACTTTGATTAACATTGCCAAAGGAGAGAAGCTAGTTTCGGTCGCTAAAATTGCTGAAACTGAGGATGAAGAGTCTTCAGATCAGCATCCTGCTGAAGAATAGTTTAGTAAATAAAATACTATTCTTATTAAACGCCACTTTTTAAGTGGCGTTTTTTTTGCTTAATTGATCTATATCAAGTTAATTTAATATTATAGTAATATAATGTAATTGAGGTTAATTATAAAAAAGGAGATAAACATGAAGAAAATGATCACGATTGCACTACTTGCGGTTTCATTAAGTTCAAACGCTTTTTGGAATAATAACAATAATTATGGCGGATATAATACTGGCTATTATGACGATAACGGTCTTTTTGGCTACAATCCCTATGATTATTGGGATCCTCGTTGGTATTTTGAAGAAATGGAAAATATGTTTGATGAGTTCGATGACAATGGTTGGAATAACAATTATTACAACAATCCATACAACTATGGACGCAACCCAAATGGATATGGATTTGCCCCAAATGAAATGATGAATACTCCATGGGGTCCGGGTGTTATCCGCACACCACAAACCATTGAAAATAAATAACGGAAAATTAAGATGAAAAAACACTGTAATAAGTTTTGTATTGGGCGCTATTGTGGCGGCCATTATAGGTTGGAATGTGATGCCTGGTATGATGCTAAAGGAAGTTCAAAGTCCTTTCACCGTTGAAGAAACGGTAGCTAAGATCAAGGCTAATGCCGAGGCTAAGGGCTGGGTAATTCCAAGTGTTAAGCCATTGCATAAATCTATCAAGAAGCACTCAGGTGGAGGGTTGGTTATTCCGCCAGTTATGTTGGTTAATTTGTGCAATGCTCAACATGCTTATAACGCTATTGTTGATGATCAAAACAAAAAGATCTCAGTATTTATGCCGTGTACAGTTTCAGTGTATGAGAAGACTGATGGTAGTGTTTGGATGGGCTATATGAATGCTAAACTGCTGGGTGATATGTTTGGTGGTGCAGTGGCCGAAACAATGACGCACGTGGATGCAGATCAGCAAAGTTTTATTGAATTTGCTAGATAACCAATCCATTTGCAAAATTTCTAAAATTTTGTAAGCGTTAAAATTAATATGCCGTTTTAGAGCTTTAAATCGCTTTAAAACGGCATTTTTTGTCTAAAAAACATTATTTTTGGTGCAGGCAAGGCCTGCACCAAGTCAAATTAAGCTTATTTTCATTATTTCTAAATTTTTTTTATTGTAGAATATTTGTATTAATGGTCAAATTTAAAATGGTTGTAAAATCACGCTACTAGATAAGGTGATATTATCTAACAATATATCAACAATCAAGTCTTTAGGTGTATGAGGAGTTAAGAAATAATCAATGACAATAGACGTGTGGCAAAGTTTTTTAGGGTGGAATTTAATAATACACTGGGGTATTTTGTTGCTATGGATGTTAGCGTTCAAATCGGCTGCCAATTTTATCTATAACATTCATAGCCATTGGGTGCCAATAAAAAGAGAGACGTTTAATGCAATTCACTATGGCGGCATGGGCCTGTATAAATTATTGATATTTTTCTTTTTAATGGTGCCGTATTTTGTTTTATTAATCATTATATAAAATAGTATGTCACGCTTAGCTGCCGTCTTATCAACCACACGCCCTGCATTTTTAATATTAACACCAGTTTGCTTGTTGTTGGGCTGGAGTGTTGTTTGGGCACAAAACATCGAGGCACCAACTTACTTATTTGGTTTGACCTTGATAGGTGCTATGATGGCGCATATTGGGGTTAACACACTCAACGAATATCTTGATTTTGATAGCGGATTAGATCTAAACACTAACAAAACAGCTTTTAGTGGTGGTAGTGGCGCCTTGCCCAATCAGCCTGATTTGGCGAGTGTTGTATTGATTATCAGCCTGATTTCATTATTAATAACTGCATTAATTGGCTTATTTTTTCTTTGGTTGTACGGTTGGCAATTATTGCCCATTGGTGTTGTGGGGCTGTTGTTGGTTGTTGCTTATACGCGCTGGATTAATCGCTCCGCCTGGTTGTGTTTGTTAGCTCCTGGGCTGGGTTTTGGGGTGCTAATGGTATCAGGCGCCTACTTTGCAGTTGTTGGTGAATTTAACGTCGACTTGTGGCTGATTAGTTTGGTGCCTTTTTTCTTGGTGAATAATTTGTTGCTACTTAATCAATACCCAGATATTAAACCAGACAAGGCCGCAGGTAGAAACCACTTCCCAATTGCTTATGGTGTGTCTGCTAGCAATTCAGTCTATTTGCTATTTTTACTATTGACAATATTAGTTATTATTACCGGCATTGTCATGGATAGTTTGCCAGTGTCAAGTTTGCTTGCTTTGCTGGTAATGCCACTAGGATTTTATGCTTTAAGCGGGGCGATAAAATTTAGAGAAGCTATTGGATTACATTCCAACTATCTGGCAGCTAATGTTGCTATTACCTTATTGCTACCAACATTATTAGCTGTATCAATTATGATTGGCTAATTAGTCAATGCTCTCGAGTGGCGGAAAAGGTTAAATTCGGATGACGCTCTTCAGTTAACTGTAGATTAACCATTGATGGTGCTAAGTAGGTCAGCATGCCGGCAGAATCAATCGCAACATTATTGCCTGCTTTAGCTTTAAGTTGCTCAATGTCTTTGTCACTTCCGCTCACCCAGCGCGCTGTGGCAACCGCAATAGCTTCAAATTGACAATCAACACCGTATTCATACTTAAGGCGGTGAGCCACGACATCAAATTGCAAAATACCAACTGCGCCCAAAATTTGCGAAGAATTAATAATTGGACGAAAGACCTGAGTGGCACCTTCTTCACTTAGTTGATCTAAACCTTTTTGCAAGGCTTTGGCTTTGAGTGGATCTTTAAGTTGGGCGCGACGGAATAACTCTGGCGCAAAGTTTGGAATGCCTTTAAATTCTAGCTTTTCGCCTTGAGTAAAGGTGTCACCAATGGCAATACCGCCATGATTATGAATACCAATAACATCGCCTGCATAGGCCACTTCAGCCGAGCTGCGCTCACGAGACATAAAAGTAACCGCATTGGCGATTTTGATTTGCTTGCCGGTAGCAACTTGTAAAACCTTCATGCCTTTTTTGTACTCGCCACTAACAATACGCATAAAAGCTAAGCGGTCATGGTGTTTTGGATCCATGTTGGCCTGAATTTTAAAGACAAAGCCAGTGAGTTTAGTTTCATCCGGCTTAACTTCGCGCACGTCAGATTCTCTGTTTTTTGGGGTTGGCGCATATTCAATAAAGCCGTCTAATAAATTTTGAATGCCGAAGTTGGAAATGGCTGAGCCAAAGAAAACCGGGGTTTGTTTACCTGCAAGAAAGGCATCTAAATTAAATGGCGTGGTAGTTTCGGTAATCAGTTCAACCTCATCACGCATCTCGGTAGCAACATCAGCACCTAGAATTTTATCCAGCTGCGGGTTGTTAATGCTATCAATAATAATATTGTCACCAATTTCAGAATTTTTACCAGCCTCATACAAATAGACTTTGTCTTCCAATAAATGCACCACGCCTTTAAAGCGTTTACCCATGCCAATTGGCCAAGTGATGGGTGTACACTCAATGTTGAGTACGGTCTCTACTTCATCCATTAGATCAATTGGCTCTTTACCCTCACGATCAAGCTTGTTGATAAAGGTTAAGATGGGCGTGTCACGCAAGCGACACACTTCCATCAGTTTAATGGTGCGCATCTCAACACCTTTAGCAACGTCAATCACCATGAGTGCTGAATCAACCGCCGTTAAGGTGCGATAAGTATCCTCTGAGAAGTCTTCATGTCCTGGGGTGTCAAGCAAGTTAATGACGTGATTGTCATAATCAAACTGCATGATAGAAGAGGTAATTGAAATACCTCTTTCCTTTTCCATCTCCATCCAATCTGATGTGGCGTGTGCGCTGGATTTTCGTGCTTTAACACTACCGGCGGTTTTAATTGCGCCCGCGTAGAGTAGGAGTTTTTCAGTGACGGTGGTTTTACCTGCGTCAGGGTGGGAGATAATCGCAAAGGTGCGACGTTTGGAAACTTCAGACATGTTAACTTTTATTGGTAATAATTAATTCAACGCCAGCTTCATCGAACATGGCCTTAGATAATTGTACGCTTTCGTTCCAGTTATCTAATTCTTTGGATTTTTCCACCACCACTTTTTTGATACCTACTTGAATAATGCCTTTGGCACATTCGGAGCAAATGGGCAGACCGTAAACATATAAAGTGGCACCGTCTAACGAAGTGCCAGAATAGGTGGCATTGTAAATCGCATTCATTTCTGCATGAACCACGAGTTTGTATTTTGTTTCACGGTTGTTGTAGCGTTCATCGCTGTCATTAATGCCACGAGGAAAGCCGTTAAAACCTTGAGACAAAACTTCTTTCTTGCTACCAACAGTAACGGCACCTACTTGGGTTGATGGGTCTTTTGACCAAGTGGCCACTTCAGCTGCCAAAGCTAAGTAGCGCTTATCCCATTTATCTAGTGTATTCATTTAACGTATTTTAATAGAAGCTAGGCTAACCAATACCAAGATTAAGGTAATCATCCAAAAACGCACAATAATTTTTGGCTCTGAAACACCTTTCTTTTCAAAATGGTGATGGATGGGCGCCATGAGAAAGAAGCGTTTTTTGGTGCGCTTGTAATAAGCCACTTGAATGATAACCGACAATGTTTCAGCAACAAACACGCCACCCATAATGAATAGTAAGATTTCTTGACGTAACAAAATAGCAATAACCGCCAGTATGGCGCCAAGTGCTAATGAGCCCACATCACCCATAAAGATTTCGGCTGGATAGGTGTTAAACCATAAAAACCCTAAGCCAGCACCCATGAGTGCTGCGCATACTACAAACAGTTCACTGGTGCCCGGCATGAAGGGCATGTTGAGGTAGTTAGAAAAATTATAATTACCGCTAATATAAGCAAATAAAGCCAGCGCACCGGAGATTAAAATCACCGGCATGATGGCTAACCCGTCTAGGCCATCGGTTAAATTAACCGCATTGGAGCTGCCCACAATTACAAAATAGCTTAAGATTAAAAATCCAGCCACACCTAAAGGCAAAGTTACCTCCTTGACAAATGGAATGAGCAGCTCGGTTTGTAGGGATGTGTCAATACCAAGTACAATCCAAAGGCCGATAATAACAGCACCCAAAGACTGGCCCAACATTTTTTTGCGAGAACTAAGTCCGTCAGAAGATTTGTGTTTGATTTTTAAGTAGTCGTCAACAAAACCGATGCCACCAAAGATAGCAGCTGTGGCTAGCACAATCCACAAATACATATTAGACCAATCTGCCCAAACCAGTGAACTAATAATGAATGCAAATAGAATCATCACACCACCCATGGTTGGCGTGCCTGATTTGGCTAAATGAGACTCGGGGCCGTCAGTTCTAACCACTTGACCAATTTGATAAAGGTGCAATTTTTTAATGAAATAATGTCCAAGCGCCAAGCTGATTAACAAGGCAGCTAACATGGCTAAAACAGCCCTTAAGGTTAAGTAATTTAGAACCTCAAAGCCTGAATCAAATTGCGTTAAAACATTGATTAACTCTAAAAACATGGCTAATTACTCAACATCGTTGATTGATAACAACTCTAATTTAAAAATCAGAATATTGTCGGTGGATAGCCCGCCTCGATCACTGTCACCATAGATTTGATAATAAGGTGCAATCAGGGTGCGAATTTCACCGACACCCATGGCTAATACTGCTGTATCAATAATGCTAATAATGGTGCCAGAACCTGCAGCAAAAGGCAGAGGCTCTCCGACTTCGCGCATGTTGGTACCGTCATCTAGGTCAATAGTTAGGTTAACTTTAACTAAATCTCCTTTGTTGGGTTTATTGCCATTACCGGGTTGGTTGATTTCTACAAAGTAACCTTGTTCAGAGGTATATGTTTTGGGGTAATTTTTCTTAACAAAAGTACTAAGCTTGGCTTTTTTAGCCATTATTTTGCGTTCTTCTATATCAGCGTAATGTGCGTTAGCTGTATTAAATGCAGCCTCGTCTGTTTTAAAATTGTTGGCTTTTTCACCCACTCGAATAATTTTTACTTTACGAATAAAGTCATCTTGTTTAATGCTGTTGACCACGTCCATACCTTCAACCACATGGCCAAAAACTGTATGCTTGCCATCAAGCCAAGGCGTGGCAGTATGGGTGATAAAAAATTGAGAGCCATTTGTATTTGGCCCGGAATTAGCCATGGATAAAATGCCGCCATCGTGATGGGTTAAATCAGTAATTTCGTCATTAAATTGATAGCCCGGACCACCGGTACCATTACCTTTTGGATCGCCACCTTGGATCATAAAGTTGTCAATAACTCGATGAAATTTTAAGCCGTTGTAAAAAGGCTTCCCGGTTTGAATGTTGGAATGTTTAGCGCCTTCAGCCAGGCCAACGAAATTAATGACGGTTAGCGGTGTTTTTTCATACTCAAGCTGAACAATAATATCGCCTTGATTGGTATGTAGATTAGCATATAAGCCGTTGTCTAATTTAGCGTGAGCAGTAGAGAGAAAAAACAGCGTAAAAAGTGATAGAAAAAAGCGCATAGTAGTATCGAAAAAATTAATTATGATACCTCAAATCACAATAAAAATATGCCTAACAATACGGTAAAATGCCACATATATTTTGAACTTTATTGAACTAGGAGAAAGTAATGTCTTTATTAATTACTGATGAGTGCATTAACTGTGATGTGTGTGAGCCAGAGTGCCCAAATGATGCTATTTTTATGGGTGATGAAATCTATGAAATTGATGGCGATTTATGCACGGAATGTGTTGGTCATTTTGATGAGCCGCAGTGTGTAGAAGTTTGTCCGGTTGATTGTTGCTTGCCAGATCCTGATCGTCAAGAAACTGAAGAACAGCTATTGGCTAAATTAAAATAAGTATAAGTTAGACATAAAAAAAGGCGACCCTGGGGTCGCCTTTTTGTTTTTAGGTTATTAGCGTTATTTCCCTAATACATTTTTAAGGGCAGCTAAGCATAATGCGATATTCTCTTTTCTAGAAGAGTGGCCCATTAAGCCAATACGCCAAACTTTACCAGCATAAGCGCCTAAACCAGCGCCAATTTCTAAGTTGTAATCATTCAGTAAGGTTGAACGCACTTGTGCATCGTCAACACCTTCAGGAATAAAGACAGAATTTAATTGTGGCAGGCGATCAGCCTCATCAACTAAGAAATTAATGCCCATTGCCTCAAGGCCAGTTTTTAACTCTTCATGGTTTTTCTGATGACGAGCCCATGAGTTTTCAAGACCTTCTTCAGTAATCATGACTAATGATTCGTGTAAGCCGTAAAGTGTATTAACAGGCGCTGTATGGTGATAAGTTCTTTGTGCACCTTCACCCCAGTAACCCATAACCAAGTTTAAATCTAAGAACCAAGAGGTTACCGGTGTTTTACGATTTCTTACTTTGGTTAATGCGCGCTCGTTAAAGCTAACCGGTGAAATACCCGGCATGGCTGATAAACACTTTTGCGTGCCTGAATAAATGGCATCAATTTCCCATTCATCAACACGAAGCTTGCTACCAGCAAGAGAAGTTACCGCATCAACAATGGTAACGCAATCATGCTTGTGTGCGGTTTGACATAGGGTCTTGGCATCAGAGCTTGCGCCAGTAGAAGTTTCAGCATGTACAAATGCTAGAATTTTTGCATCTGGATTATCTGCTAACGCTTGTTCAACTTTGTCCGTTGATACGGCACTACCCCAATCATCTTCAACAACGATTGCTTCGCCACCAAAGCGTATGATATTTTCTTTCATGCGCATGCCAAAAACACCATTGATACAAACAACCACTTTATCGCCTGGCTCAACCAAGTTGGCAAAACAAGTTTCCATACCAGCAGAACCCGGCGCTGAAACTGGCATAGTTAGCTCATTTTCAGTTTGGAAAATGTACTTTAAACCCTCTTTGGTTTCGTTCATCATGCTAACAAAAGTAGGATCAAGGTGGCCGATAGTAGGGCGCGCCATGGCTGATAAAATTCTAGGGTGAACGTCAGAAGGACCAGGGCCCATTAAAGTTCTTACAGGCGGATTGAATGATTTCATAATCTTTTTGTGGTTAATCAATTTAAAGAAGTCATTATAATTGCTTGAATGTCGATTATTCAAGAATTATCTCACGTACTACCTAAGGGTATTGTGCTCACAGGAGAGGAGGATACTCGCCCGTTTGAATGTGATGGCCTGAGTGTTTATCGTCAAAAGCCATTGGCAGTTGTACTGCCTGAAACCATTGAACAAATCAAGCAAGTGTTAAAGATTTGTAAAGCAAGCAATACACCGGTAGTGACACGCGGCGCTGGCACGGGTTTGGCAGGCGGTGCAATGCCACTAGAAAAATCTATTGTTTTGGGGCTATCGAAGTTAAATCAAGTTAAACATATTGATGTTGATAAACAATTGGCGGTTGTTGAGCCAGGGGTAAGGAATATCGCTATTAGTGAAGCTGTTGCTAGCTACGGTTTGTATTATGCGCCTGATCCATCGAGTCAAATTGCGTGTAGTATCGGTGGTAATGTGGCTGAAAATTCAGGCGGCGTGCATTGTTTAAAGTACGGCCTAACTGTGCACAATGTTGAAGCGGTAAAAATTTTAACCATTGATGGTGAGGAATTAATATTGTCAAGAAGTGACCAAGGGTTAGGATTGTTAGCGCTGATGAATGGCTCTGAAGGCTTGCTTGGTGTTATTGTTGAAATTACCGTTAAATTAACCAAAACGCCTAATTTAGCAAGAGTGGTGATGGCGGGGTTTGATTCGGTCCGTGACTGCGCTAATGCGGTGGCCGATATTATTAAAGCAGGCGTTATCCCTGCTGGACTAGAGATGATGGATAGCTTTGCCATTGAGGCGGCTGAAGGCTTTGCTCAAGTGGGCTATCCGCTTGATGCACAAGCATTATTGTTATGCGAGTTAGATGGTACTGAAGCTGAGGTTCGCTCAGAGCTGGATGTTGTGCTTAAGGTATTGTCCGGTGCTTCGAGTATTAAGGTGTCAGATAACGAGCAAGAGCGATTGGATTTATGGAAAGGGCGTAAGTCAGCCTTTCCGGCAGTAGGGCGCCTATCGCCTGATTATTACTGTATGGATGGCACCATTCCGAGGCGTCATTTGGCCGATATGCTGGAAAAGATTAACCAGCTGAGTAAAAAATACCAACTTCGAGTGGCAAATGTTTTTCATGCGGGTGATGGCAACTTACACCCTCTGATTTTGTATGATGCGAACATTGAAGGTGAGCTAGAGAGAACCGAAGAATTTGGTACAGAGATTTTAAAACTCAGTGTTGATATGGGCGGTAGTATCACCGGTGAACACGGTGTGGGCGTGGAAAAGCTCGATGCTATGTGTCATCAGTTTAATAACAAAGAGCTGGAAATTTTTCATAAAATTAAAGCAGTATTTGATCCTGAGTCTTTATTAAACCCAGGTAAGGCTGTGCCAGAATTGCACCGTTGTGCAGAGCTTGGCGCTATGCATGTGCATCATGGCCAATTGCCGCATCCTGAGTTGGAGCGATTTTAATGATTGATCGAATTACCCAGATTCAAGATGAAATTAAACAAGCAACCACTGTTAATATCAACAGCGAGTGGTTGAATTATTCAGGTGTGCAAGAATATTTTTCAGAGGAGTTGGTGATCACTGTTAAAGCCAGCACACCTATTGCTGAAATTTGCAATGTGCTGGCTAAAAACGACCAAGTTTTGCCATTTTATATTGAAGATAAAAATCAAAGTATTGGCGCTGCTTATGCAATAGGTGCTGAGGATTTGTCTGATAGTGTCTTGGGTGTGCAAATTATTGATGGCACAGGTGAGTTGTTAAATTTTGGCGGCCAGGTAATGAAAAATGTGGCGGGTTACGATGTGGCCAGACTGCTAGTGGGCTCAGCTGGAAAGCTTGCTGCTATTACTCAAATCAGTTTTAAAGTCATGCCAAAAAGTTATGTAAATAATCTTAAAACTAGTATAAAAACAGATCAACATTCAGCATTGCGCTTAGAGATTGAGCGTCGATTAAAAACGGTATTTGACCCTAACGGGATATTCAACTAATGCAAACCCATCAAATTGCTAATTTTAAGGCTAATGAGATTATTCGAAAATGCGTGCATTGCGGATTTTGTTTGGCCACCTGTCCCACTTATCAACTATTGGGCTCAGAGTTAGATTCACCTCGTGGACGTATTTATTTAATTAAATCCTCTCTTGAAAGGAATGATTTTTCAACAAAAAGTATTGAGCATCTAGATCGTTGTTTGACGTGTAGATCTTGCGAAACCACTTGCCCATCGGGTGTTGAGTATTCATCCTTGCTTGATATTGGTCGCGGGTTTGTTGAAAAAAAACGCCCAGTTTGGCAAAAAGTTGTACGCTATTCAGTACGTAAGCTACTCACAACGCCAGTTTTATTTAATCCGATTGGTTTTATTGCAAAACATTCTCAAAGGCAAGGTGAAGCTGTTACGCCTAGTGGTGATGGTAAAAAAGTGCTGCTATTAGGCGGTTGTGTACAGCCAGTGTTGGCGCCCAATATTAATCACAGCATTAAAAATATTTTGGCAAAATTGGGCTTTGAGGCTATTGAAACCCCGCAAAAGCAATGTTGTGGTGCAGTGGATCAACACCTAAGCGCTGAGCATGATGCACTTAAAAAAGTAAAAAGAAATATCGATTCTTGGCTAACTCAACAAGTAGACACTATTATCTCCAGTGCGAGTGGTTGTGGGCTAATGGTTAAAGACTATCCATCTTTATTTGATAAATCAGACCCGTATTATCAAAAGGCAAAATATATTTCGAGAAAAACTCAAGATATTGCAGAGTTTTTGGTGGACAAAGATTTATCCCAGTTAAACTTAGAAAAAGCCAATATTTCGTATCATGAGCCCTGTACCTTGCAGCATGGGCAAAAATTAGCAGGACTGGTTAATTCAATTTTGCAACAATTAGGCTATACGCCGGCACCTGTTAAAGATTCGCATTTGTGCTGTGGCTCAGCAGGCACGTATTCGATTTTTCAACCTAAACTCTCGCAAGCATTAAAAAATAACAAATTAAAACATCTGCAAGTAGCCAATCCGGAGATGATTGTGACGGCTAATATTGGCTGTTTAATGCATCTGCAAAAAGACAGTAAAATTCCTGTTAAACATTGGGTAGAACTATTGGATAATTAGCCTAACTAATGATTGGCATAAACCATGGGTCGAAGAAGAAAACCAAAAGCTAAAACCTACGAATTAACCATTGAGTCTTTATCGCATGAAGGTCGTGGCATTGCACATCTTGATGAAAAAGTTATTTTTGTCTCTGGCGCTTTGCCAGGTGAAATGGTCATTGCAGACCGCACTTTTTCTCGTGCTAAATTCGAAGAAGCGGACGTTAAGGAAGTTATCAAGGCTGCTGATCATCGTATATCACCAAAGTGTGAGGTGTTTGGTATTTGTGGTGGCTGTTCGTTTCAGCATTTGTCTAGCGAAGATCAAATTAGTGCTAAAGGCGAATGGCTTAAAGATGCTTTTTTAGGTCAAGCTAAGGCTGAGCCAGAACAGTGGCTGGCGCCACTTCAGGTGCAAAATTGGGGATATCGCCGTAAAGCACGACTTGGTGTGCGTTATGTTGCTAAAAAAGAAAAAGTATTGGTTGGCTTTAGAGAAAAAAAATCTGGCTTTATTACTAACATGAGTCGTTGCGAGGTGTTGCATCCGTCTTTGGGTGATAACTTAGAAGTGTTGGCTGAGGCGATTGGAAAGCTCTCGATTAAATCACAAGTACCACAAATTGAAGTGGCTGTTGCTGAGCATAATACGGTACTTATCTTAAGGCATCTTGAGCCATTAAATGAACAAGATGAGCAAGTATTGCGTGATTGTGCTAAAGCATTAGCTGTAACTTTCTATACGCAAAGTGGTGGCGAAGATACAGTTAAACCGCTTGATCAGCCTGTAGTGCTAACTTACTCACACCCTGATCATGACATTGAAATGGAATTTTTACCAACTGACTTCACTCAGGTGAATTTTAAGCTGAATCAGAAAATGATTAATTTAGCTTTGGAGTTGCTTGACTTAAACGAGCATGATGAGGTGATTGATTTATTTTGCGGCCTAGGTAACTTTACCTTGCCAATGGCGAGATATGCTAAGCATGTGGTTGGCGTTGAAGGTGACATGGGTTTAATTGAGCGTGCGAAATACAATGCCGAACAAAATAAAATTGGCAATACTGATTTTTACAAGGCAGACTTGTTTAAAGAAGTTGAAGGGTTTGAATGGTTTAGAGGCAAGACCTATAACAAGGCGTTAATTGATCCAGCGCGTTCAGGCGCCATTGAAATTGTAGAATTATTGCCTAAATTAGGCGTAAATCACTTAGTATACGTGTCTTGTAATCCGGCGACTTTGGCTCGCGATACAGCTAAGTTGATTGAATTAGGCTACAAACTTAAAACAGCGGGCGTGATGGACATGTTTCCGCAAACAGCCCACGTTGAATCCATTGCACTATTTACCAAATAAGCCAGCACTATGATTATCATTAACATTGCTAATCAAACCCTTGAATTTAACGATAAAACTTACGCAATTAGTGCAGCTGCTAATGGCGTTGGTGAAGTTGAAGGCTCTTACTGCACGCCATTAGGAAAGTTCAAAATTGCTGAAAAAATCGGACAAAATTTAGCGCCAAATTCAGTGCTTAAAGGTCGTGTATTTACCGGTGAAATCTATAGTGCTGAGTTGGCGCAACAACACCCACAAAGAGACTGGATTCTAACTCGAATACTCTGGCTTGACGGAGTTGAATCTCATAATGCCAATACCAAAAATCGATATATTTACATTCACGGTTCACCAGATGAAACCCCTATGGGGGTTGCCGGCTCTAAGGGTTGTGTTCGCATGCACAATGCTGATATTATTGAGTTATTTGATCGTGTTCAAACGCTTGAAGAAGTTGCTATAATTGCTTCATGAGCAGTCTACTTCAATATTTACCAAAAAAAGCCGTTGAGCGTCTACAGGCCAATAAAAAAGCGGTGTTAATTGATGTGCGTTGTGAAGCTGAAAACAAGTTTGTTGGCCGACCAATTGATGCGTTATTTGTACCCTGGTTAGATGATCCTGATTGGGCGCCGAATGAGAAAAACTTCATTGCCGCTATTAAGCGTTTTTTGGGTAGCGATGCATTGGATGTTGAAATCATCTTGATTTGTCGTAGTGGGTATCGCTCTGATGATGCAGGCAAGTGCTTACTTAAACATGGGTTTACTAATGTGGCCCATGTGGTGAGTGGCTTCGAAGGGGACCTGGATGAAAATGACCAACGTGGCAATGTTAACGGTTGGCGTCATGATGGTATGCCTTGGGTTCAATGTTAGACAGCATTAGGCTTTTTATTCACCCACGGGTGCTAAGCATGTTGTTTTTGGGTTTTTCAGCCGGCGTACCCATTTTGCTTATTTTTTCCACATTAGGGCTTTGGTTAAATGAAGCGGGCGTGGCCAAGTCAAGTATCACTTTTTTCTCATGGGCAGCCTTGGGTTATTCGTTTAAGTTTGTCTGGGCACCCTTGGTTGATCGATTACCATTGCCAATTTTAACCAAACTCTTGGGTCGAAGAAGAGCTTGGATGTTGGTTTCTCAATTAGCTATCATAGGTGCTATTTTGTTGATGTCATCGGTTGATCCTCAAGCAGGCCTAGACAGTTTGGAGTTAATGGCGATCGGTGCAGTATTGCTCGGATTTTCATCAGCTACTCAAGATATTGTAATCGATGCCTATCGAATTGAATCGGCTAATAAAGACATGCAATCAATGCTTAGTGCTACTTATATTGCAGGCTATAGAATTGGCATGTTGGCGGCTGGTGCGGGTGGACTATTTTTGGCCAGCTACTTTGGCTCAACCAAAGCACTTTATAGTGTTGAGGCTTGGTCAACCACTTATTTAATGATGGCGTTGGTTATGATGGTTGGTGTTATCACCACACTGGTTATTAAAGAACCTGACTCATCTAATCGTTCGATTGACTATACAACACTGGATTACGCACGATTCTTCGCCTTATTCTTGACCATTGTTGCTGCTTTTATTACGACATTTATAGTGAGCGCAGATTTGGTTAAAGCCCTTAAGCCAGTATTAACAGACTTTTTTGCAAACAAGCATTTGTCCGGATTTTTAATCGGCACACTAAGAATGATGCTAGCCATCACCGGTGCTTATGTTGCTGCTCGACTATTGATAACACTTAATGTGGTTAATCGAACCATGGTTGATGATACTTACATAGCGCCAGTTAAAGATTTCTTTAATCGTTATGGGTTGAGTGTCGCTATTCTGCTTTTGGCAGTGATTGGACTATATCGAGTGAGTGACATTGTGCTGGGTGTCGTGGCCAACATTTTTTATCAAGACATGGGTTTTACCAAAGTGGAAATTGCCACTGTATCTAAAACATTTGGCCTATTTATGACGATTGCCGGCGGATTTTTAGGTGGTATTATGGCGATTAGGTTTGGCGTATTTAGAGTCTTGTTTTTAGGTGCACTGCTTTCAGCGTTAACCAACTTGTTGTTTATTATTTTGGCTAATGTGGGTCATGACATGATGTGGTTATATATCACCATCACCATGGATAACTTGTCTGCTGGTTTGGCAGGCGCTGCTTTTATTGCCTTCTTATCGAGCTTAACCAATATTAAATTTACCGCGGTACAATATGCAGTGTTTTCATCACTCATGACCTTATTGCCAAAAATATTTGGCGGTTATTCTGGCACCATTGTGGAAGTATTTGGCTACGGTGAATTTTTTATATTAACCACACTAATTGGCCTGCCGATTTTGTACCTTGTTTATAAAGTTAAGCCTTATATAGATTGATGAATTTTGCACCGATAATGATGGACGTGGTAGCGACTCAGTTGTCCACGAGTGAAAAAACCCAACTGGCCAAGTCTTCAATTGGCGGCGTTATTTTGTTTAGTCGAAACTTTGAATCGGTCGAACAAATTAAGATGTTAATTACTTCTATTAGGGCTGTTAAGCCCGAATTATTGATTGCAGTTGATCACGAAGGGGGTCGTGTGCAACGCTTCAAAGAAGGGTTTACTCATCTGCCAGCTATGGCTAAATTGGGTGATGCGTATGATCGAGATCCCGATTTAGCCCTTGAACAAGCAACTGCTTGTGGTTATGTCTTAGCACACGAATTGTTAAGTATTGGTGTTGATTTTTCTTTCACGCCGGTGCTAGATGTGGATTATGGCCAATCCTCAGTAATTGGTGATCGTGCCTTTCATTCAAACCCTAAAGCGATTGTTGCCTTGGCAGGTGCTTTGATTAATGGCATGCATCAGGCGGGCATGAAGTGCGTTGGTAAGCATTTTCCGGGCCATGGATTTGTGGCGGCGGATTCGCATCTAGACTTGCCTATTGATGAGCGCTCGATGACAGAGCTTATGTCAGACATGCTGCCATTTAAAGAGCTAGTTAACCAGGGGTTGGATGCAGTAATGCCAGCACACGTAATCTATCCACAAGTTGATGAAAATCCAGCAGGCTTTTCTAAAAAATGGATTAAGCAAATTTTGCGTGAGCAGTTGGGTTTTTCAGGGGTTGTGTTTAGTGACGACTTATCTATGCAAGGCGCTTTTTTCATTAAAGATATTAACGACCGAGTGCGCGTATCACTAGATAGTGGTTGTGACATGGTGCTAATTTGTAATCATCCCGAGATGGTGTCAGAAGTAATTGATACCGACTGGGGGGCGAGTGAAAAACTTCAGTCAATGCAAGGGTATAAAGAATTTAACTACGATAAAATAGCCTACTTAAACTATTTAGAGACAATACGAGAGTTATTATGAGTGATGACAACAACACAGAGTTAGAAGTAAGAATGTTAAGTGCAATGAGAAAAACCTTAATTGCTGTCGCCAAAGACACCATGACCAAGCCAGGATTGCGCCATCCTTTGACTGAAAACACTCAAAAAATGATTACCGATTGCCTAAATTTGGTGATTTCTCGTCAAACTGAGATTGAAAAAGAAGCCGGCACCCATACAAAAATGAAGCCGGTTTATACCGATGAACAAACCGTGCAAAGTTTTTCAGTTGACGATCTGAAAAAAACCTTAAATTAAACAAGCCTCAAATTAACGTAGTTGGTAATCAGTCTACGAGGCAATTCCTCGCGCCAAGTGGTTGAAATAGAAAACAGTAAAACAGTGATACTGCCAATAGGATAAGTTCGGGAGGTTTTGCCTCTAATGGAAAGGGTTAAACGAACTCCAAATTGGCATAGCTAGCAATCAACCATTTTGTTCCCGCTTGCTTGAACTTAATTTGAATTCTAGCCGAATCACCTTCACCTTCAAAATTAAGCACCGTGCCAAAACCAAATACGAGGCAATTCCTCGCGCCAAGTGGTTGAAATAGAAAACAGTAAAACAGTGATACTGCCAATAGGATAAGTTCGGGAGGTTTTGCCTCTAATGGAAAGGGTTAAACGAACTCCAAATTGGCATAGCTAGCAATCAACCATTTTGTTCCCGCTTGCTTGAACTTAATTTGAATTCTAGCCGAATCACCTTCACCTTCAAAATTAAGCACCGTGCCAAAACCAAACTTCCCATGCTTAACCCCAACACCAACAGCTAATTGACCATTAGCCTGTGGCTCAATATCTTGATTGTAGATGTCATCGTCATTGTAATTAGCTTGCGTGGCACCAAATTTTGCCTTAACCTTATTGGTATATTCACTCGGGATTTCATCCAAAAATCGAGAAGGGTAGGCGTACAAAGACTGCCCGTGTAAAAAACGTTTAATAGCAAATGAAAGTGTGAGTTTTTTCATGGCTCGAGTCATGCCTACGTAGCATAAGCGTCTTTCCTCATCCATCAGATGTGGCTCATCCTTGGATTGTCTAGAAGGGAATAGATCCTCTTCAAGACCCCCTAAAAATACATTAGGAAATTCCAAGCCTTTGGCCGAATGAATGGTCATCAGTTGTACATTGTCCGTAGCTGGAGTATTGGCGTCACCGCTTGAATCTAGCGAAGCGAGCGAGATAAATCCAACCACCTCATTCATTTCACTATCCTCTTCATGATTGTATTGCTTGGCAGCAGAAATTAACTCCTCGAGGTTTTCTTTTTTACTGCCAGCTTTGTCGGTTTTATCATTGCCGTAATGCATTATTAGGCCGGATTCTTTCAATAAGTAAGCGACTTTTTCGCTTAACTCTAAATGCTTGCTGTCATCAGTCATGTGTTCAATCAGCTGAATAAATCCAGTAAGTGCATTAGCAGCGCGCGTTGGTAGTGTTGACGCTACTTGTCTGGCCGCTTGAAATAAATTAGTGTGCTCATTACGTGCAAATTCTCGCACTTTTTCCAGCGTTGCATTGCCAATCCCACGTGTTGGAAAATTAACCACACGCTCAAAGGCAACGTTGTCAGCCGAACTTTCAATCATGCGTAGATAGCATAAAGCGTCTTTAATTTCAGCGCGTTCAAAAAAACGTAAGCCGCCATAAATAACATAAGGAATATTGTATTTAATCAGCGCTTCTTCAAACACACGAGACTGGGCATTAGACCGATACAAAATAGCATTGTCGCTAGCTTTATCGCCATCTTTTATATTTTTTTGAATGGCGCGAACCACGTAGTCTGCTTCATCAGTTTCGGTGCGCGCTTCATAAACATCAATCAAATCACCATTGCCAGAATCTGTCCATAATGATTTACCCATGCGATTAGAGTTATTGGCAATTAAAGCATTAGAGGCTGACAAAATATTGCCTGTTGAGCGATAATTTTGCTCCAGGCGAATGGTTAGTATGGGCTCAAAATCAGTTTCTAATTTGGTGATATTTTCAATTTTTGCACCACGCCAACCATAAATTGACTGATCATCATCACCCACACAAAATACTTTATTATTGCCGGTGAATAATTGCTGAATCCATTTGTATTGCACAGTATTGGTGTCTTGAAACTCATCTACTAAAATATGAGAAAAACGCGTTTGATAATGTTCGAGTAGCTCAACATTATTTTTTAGTAGTTCGTAGCTTCTTACTAATAATTCGGCAAAATCAATTAAATCATTAGCTCGACAATGCGCCTCATAAAGCACAAAAACTTCCAAGCTTTTTTTAACAAAAAAGTTATAACCTGGGTCTACATCTTGTGCGCGTATTCCTTCATCTTTTTGCTGGTTAATAAACCACTGCACTTTTCTAACCGGAAATTTAGATTCATCAATATTATTTTCTTTCATCAAACGCTTAATAATGCGCATTTGATCTTGGGCGTCGAGTATCTGAAAGCCAGAAGTCAATCCGGCTTTTTCATAATGCGTGCGCAACAGGCGATGTGCCAAGCCGTGAAATGTTCCTACCCACATGCTTTGAATAGGGCGCCTTAACAAGGTGGCGAGTCGCTCGCGCATCTCTCTAGCGGCCTTATTAGTAAAGGTAACCGCCAAAATGCTGTCAGTATGAATATTTTTTTGCGTGACTAAATAAGCAATGCGATGTGTCAAGACACGCGTCTTACCACTGCCTGCACCCGCTAGTATTAAGGCATTTTGAGTGTCATCAAGCGCAACTGATTGATGTTGTTTGTCATTTAAACCGTTGGTTATTTCTGATAAATTCATGGATTTTTCTTGCCTTATGGAATTTAATGGTTATAATATTATCTTTCTCTTATGTCAGTTGAAAAACGCTCTGATATAAGCAACAAAATTATAAACATTATTTAAGGAGTATCAGCGATGACTTACTACGAAGGCGTTAAAAAAATGGAAGAAATGGGCGTAAATGACAACTACATTCAAGGATGGGTTGCAGGCTTCTTAGAAAATCCTGAAATTGAAGAGCAAAGAAAAACTGAAGCGTACGAAGCTGGCTACGAAGACGGTCAAGATCATTCAGACGCAAACTTCGCTAACTTTTGTTAATCCTTAAGTAGTCGAATGTTATAAAAGCCCCTGACGGGGCTTTTTTTACGCCTATGAATCAGTGGAATCAGCAAGCTAGAAAAGTACTTAAAGGTGCTAGTCAGAGTAATGAGTTTTTCAATACTCAAGTGTTTTCCGATCACAAATTCCCGATTAAAATTCCCCTGGAATATGCTCAGCTGATTGATCAAAATAATCCGAACGATCCACTATTAAAACAAGTACTTCCACAAACATCGGACGTTAATAGTGCTTATGTGTCGTCACCCTTAAATGATGAGCAATATTCGCCTGTTGATGGGTTAATTCATAAATATCCTAACCGAGTATTGTTAATCACTTCTCAGGTTTGTGCTATTCATTGTCAGTATTGCTTCAGGAAAAATTTTGATTATACGCAGCATGATGCACTAAGTAATTGGCTCGCGATTGAAGCGTATATTGAAAAGCAGCTAGCGGTTAATGAAGTTATTTTAAGTGGTGGTGATCCACTTAGTTTGAGCGATGAAAAACTCGAACAATTAATCAAAAAAATTGAAAATTTTCAACATATCACTACACTGCGCATTCATTCTCGTTCAATGGTGGTCATTCCAAGTCGAATAACCGCTAAATTATCGAAAATACTAACAAAAACACGACTTAAAGTGGTCTTGGTGACTCATATTAATCATGCAAATGAGCTATCAGCAGCATTTTGTAAAAATATCGCAAAAATTGAAAATGCGACCTTGCTTAACCAGTCAGTGTTGTTAAAGGGGGTTAATGATGATTTAGACACGCTAACAAAGCTTAGTCTGGAGTTATTTTCAGCAGGGATATTGCCTTATTACTTACACATGTTGGATAAAGTGAAGGGTGCTGAGCATTATTTTGTGACAGATGAAAAAGCGCTTAAATTACACCGCCAACTGCAAGCTAAGTTGAGCGGCTATTTAGTGCCAAAGTTGGTGCGCGACCAAGGAGAGAGCGCTAAAACTTGGCTACTTTAAAATCGCTGCTTGCAGGGATTCAATATCCATCTCACCCATTCTAAAGTCAACTAACTGACCTTTGGGATTGTAAACATACGTGGTTGGCATGCCAAACACCTCACCAAATCTTGAAAATTGCGGCCCGTTATCTTCATCAAATAAAATAATCGGATAACTAACCATAAAGGTGTCTGTGAAATCAGTAATTGCTTTTTTGTCTGCTTGTTCATAGTCAAGACCTAGAATCAGCACCTTATCTTTATTGGCTTCGTAAAATTCCACAAAAGCAGGAATTTCCTTTAAACAAGGCGGACACCAAGTGGCCCAAAAATTAACTACTAAGTATTTTCCTTCGGTGGTTTGATTCGTGTGAATATTCCCCTGTGTATCAGTTAATGAAAAAATAGGGGTTGTAATTTTCCCAGCTTGATCACGCGCCTGTTTGGCAGCATTAACAATTTCATTAACCGTAATTGCGTGGGCGTATCCTGATAAGAGCGCAAGTATAATAAGTAGTTTTTTCATAATAATATTTATAATGAGTACAATAATTTATCACAATCCAAGATGCAGCAAATCTCGATCAACCCTAGGAATTTTAGAGGAAAAGGGCGTCGACTTTAAGGTAATTAAATACCTGGATACACCACCGACCGCTGACGAATTAAAAGCGCTATTGAGTGAGCTTAATATGGACGCTAGATCACTCATGCGCACGTTTGAGTCGCCGTACAAAGACAACAATTTGGATAATGAGGTATTAACACAAGATCAGCTGATACAAGCAATGATTGATCATCCAATCTTAATTGAGCGCCCCATTGTAAAAACTGACAAAGGTGTTGTGATTGGTAGGCCGCCAGAAAATATTCTAGCGATTCTTTAACTTAAGGCTATTCGTCAACTAAAAGCGTGGATAAGTGACCTTCACGCCCTTCGATGTTTGAATAGTAAACATCATCGAGCCCGTCCACCACAGAGGTGGCCACTTCTTCTACGGCTAAAATCGCATCACTCCAGGCACTTAAGTGTTTAAATTCGGCAATAGACAAAGCGTTATCAGTAAATTCATTAATCCAGGCTAGGCGCATAAAGATAGGCGCTAGAGCGGCGTCAATCATATTGAAGTCGTTGCCGTTAAAAAAAACATCACTACTTTTGGCTGACTCTAGCTTAGCTAATTCATTAAATAAAGCTTCTTTTGACGCATTGAACTTATCCTTATCGCCCGTTACTAGGCCAAATAAATCATCAAACATGGCAGATGAGAGAGCGATCCAAGAGCGGTTATTGGCTTTTTGCACAACATTGTCAGGATGGATAGAGGTGGTGCTAATATCATTAATAAATTCAGTAATTACAGACGATTCAAAAACAATTTGATCATCCACTTTTAATAGTGGCACTTGCCCCGTTGGTGAAATTTCTTTAAACCAATCTGGTGGATCCATGGGGTTAATGTAGGTAATTTCAAAGTCAATCTTCTGTGTATTAAGCAAAATAATCGCACGTTGTGCAAAAGGACAAAGCTTAAAACTAATTAATTCTAATTTCATAATGATGTTTATTGTTTTTTTGATGCGATTATACCGCTAACCATTAGCAAGCATTTTATTCTTCTGCAAGGCGGGCAATCAAAATATTGATTAAGCATAGGCGGAACTATGTGATTGAAAATATTTTAATTGTTCAACGCAGTCAGAAGGGCAAAAGCCGCTGCTAATCACGATGGTAAGGGTGGTTGGTTAATAACGAATGAGCACGATATAGTTGCTCAACGGCTAGTAGTCTTGCCATGGAATGCGGCAAGGTCAAATTGGATAAGCCCCAAAGTTGGTTCGCATGGTTTTTTACCTCGTTACTAAGCCCATCTGCACCACCAATAATAAGCGAAATGGTTTCGCCGTTTTGTTGCCAATCACCCAGGTATTTGGCAATGGCTTTAGTAGTGTGTTGTTTGCCATGTTCATCAAAGGCAATAACCAGGCTTGAATCTTTGCTGGCTTTAATAATAAGCTCGCCTTCTAACGCTTTAATTTGCTCAATATTTTTGCCTTTACGCTTTTGTGCCTCCAGGGCAATCAGGTTAAAATTAAGTTGCGCAGGCAGTTGTTTTTGATAATGATTAATCCCGGTTTGAATCCAATCTGGCATTTTTTTACCAATCACAACCAAATTAATTTTCATGATTGTTAGTCGTTATCAGTACCGGTCCAAAGTTTCTCTAGCTTGTAAAACTCTCTGGTTTTCTCAGTCATCACATGCACCACCACTTCGGCTAAATCCACCAAAACCCAGTGGCCAGTTTCTGTACCTTCAACACCTGAAACTTGCATGCCAAGGCGTTTGGCTTCAATTTTAATATTGTTAGCAATACCGCGAACATGTTGAACAGAGCGACCAGTGGCAATCACAATAGCCTCAATATCAGCACTTTGGTCAAGCACTTTAAGCGTTACAACATCTTCGCCTTTTAATTCGTCAATGGTGTCGGTAACAACTTTTAGTTGCGCTTCTAGGTTTAGGCTCATGATTTTATCTCAAATAATTAATAACGCTGGTGGGCAAAAGCCCGGCTAAATTTCGGTTAGCGCGTATTTTACCATTAGCCGTCGTGTCAAACAAAATACCTCGAATTTTGCTAGAGGAGATATCGTGCAAGTCAGTATTGGCAAAATATAGCAGTCCCGCGCCTTGCTCGGCAAGTTCAAATTTATGCTTAGCCAATTTAAAATGATAAGTATCAGTAGGTTTTTCTTGGCCGGGTCTTGCTAGTACAATTAAGTGACAGTACTGCTGAAACTCAAAATAATCTTTCCAGCTACTAAGCTGCTTAAAGCTATCCATGCCAACAATCAGACAAATAGACTGTTGTGGATATTGTTGTTTAATCTGCTTAAGCGAGTGAATGGTATAGGACTCAACTTCTGAATTAATTTCGCGTTCATCAATCGCCAATTCTGGAAAATCTTGAACAGCTGCATGTAGCATGTCTAGGCGTTGTTGGGTTGAAAATGTCAAGGCGTCTTTGTGAACCGGCGCCTTGCACGGCATTAAATACAGAGCTGACAAACCCAACTGTTGTTTGATTTGCACTGCATTATTTAAATGCCCAAGATGAACAGGATCAAAGGAGCCGCCAAAAAAACCAATCATAGCATGGCTTGCACTTCTTTAAGGCTAAGCGCTTCAGTTGGATAGGCGACCAAACCTTGTGACATACCTTCAACAAAGCGAACAAAATCTCGCTCGTTGTCCAACAACAAGTAAGCGTTGCCAGATTTCTGCTCACCCATGGTAGTGTTAATTTTGCAACCATAATCATGTCCGCAATGCAGCATGACATCATCATTGATAGTTTTAAGTTTTTGCATTGAATGATAGAATTCATGCACGCTACCACCCGGCATTGAGCAGTGCCCTGCACCGTACACAAATAAAGTGTCACCAACAATGATGTGACCATCTAGCAGGTAGCAAACACCACCCGCAGTATGGCCTGGGGTGTTGATAACTGTAGCAGTGGTGGCGCCAAGTGCAATGGTGTCACCATCATTAACCGTGGTTAAATCATGTTCAATATCTAAATAAGGCAGCTCGTTAATACCCACGGTGATTTTAGCGCCGGTTTTCTCAGCAATTTCATCCGCTGCATTAGTATGGTCGCCATGCCAATGTGTTAGCCAAATATCAGTAATGACGTAGCCTTTTTTCTGCGCGTATTCAATGAATAAATCCCCATGCCAAGCGGGGTCAACAATCGCGCAAGTTTTAGATTCATGATCAAAAATAAAGTGAATTGAATTTTCATAGACACCTTGGTGGTACATAATGTCTAAGTGATAAGTCTTTTCGTCAAATGTTTGTAATTTCATGGGATTATTTTACCAATTAAGTCTTGACTAATTCAACATAGCGACTATAATTTACCTTTTTTGCTTTGCACCAAAAATTGGGGCTATAGCTCAGCTGGGAGAGCACGACACTGGCAGTGTCGGGGTCAGCGGTTCGATCCCGCTTAGCTCCACCAGCAGCAGCAAGAAAAACGTTATGTCGCCTTCGTCTATCGGTTAGGACCCAAGGTTTTCATCCTTGTAAGAGGAGTTCGATTCTCCTAGGCGATGCCATACACTTAAAACCTGATTTTTAAATCAGGTTTTTTTTCGTCTGATGAAAATTTGACAATACCTTTGGTTAATTTCATTTAAAATATTTTGGTCGCGTTCGTCTAGTCCGGCCCAGGACCCCAGGATTTCATCCTGGTAACAGGAGTTCAAATCTCTTACGCGACGCCAAATTACCTTCTATGCTTCCTCTTTTTTACACTTAGTGTGTCAAATATTCAAAATACTTGCTTGCGTAGAGTTGCTACGCGCACTCGTATTTCAAATATTTTCCTTCTAAGAGTAAAAAATACTCGCATATAAGGACAGGTTTACTAAGTAAAATACACCCATGAGTTTATTAAACATCGTTATTCCCGATCGCCTGATTGGCCAGCGTATTGATAGTGCACTGGCCACAATGCTGCCGGATTATTCACGTTCTAAAATTACCGCCTGGGTTAAGTCAGGCAAAGCGCTACTTAATGATAAAACCTTTAAGCCCAAGGAAAAAGTATTGGGTGGTGAGGTAATTGCACTAACCTTGGTTAAGGAAAAAACCAACGCTTGGCTGGGTGAGGATATTGCCATTGACGTGGTCTATGAAGATGATGATATTATCGTGGTTAACAAGCCAGTAGGCTTAGTAACGCATCCTGGCGCAGGCAATTGGACAGGCACTTTGGCCAATGCACTACTGTATTATGATCCGTCATTAGCTAATCTAGATCGTGCCGGCATTGTGCATAGGCTTGATAAAAACACCTCAGGATTGATGGTGGTAGCGCGTAGTGAGCTGGCACAAAAAAACTTGGTTGAGCAATTGCAAACGCACGCCGTTTCGCGTGAATATTCAGCCATTGTCTATGGCCACATGATTTCGGGCGGTACGGTAGATGCACCAATTGGGCGCGATCCAAAAGACCGTATCAGGCAAGCTGTCCTTGAAGAGGGTGAAGGCAAAGAGGCGGTGACACATTACCGAGTGATTGATCGTTTTGCCCATCATACCCATGTTAAATGCATTTTGGAAACAGGCCGTACTCACCAAATTCGTGTACACATGTCTCACATCGAGCATCCACTGATTGCCGATCCAATGTATGGTGGCAAGATTCGTTTTCCGAAAAAAGCCGACGAGCAACTAAAAGACGCACTTAAAAAATTTAATCGCCAAGCTTTGCACGCTAAAAAACTCACACTATCTCACCCAATTACCGGTGAAGAAATGTCATGGAAAGCGCCACTACCACAAGATCTGCAAGAGTTGCTAGCCGTGCTGTCATTATATGATGGTGAGTAATTTTCCAGATAATGTTAAGTTAGTTACAACCACGCGTTTTTTCGATGAAAACAATCGCTCTTGTTTAATTGAAAGTGGCTATGACAATTTCAACCTAGCACTGCATGTGGGTGATAACGCCGTCCAGGTGAATAACAATCGAGAGTTGTTAGTTGATAAATATCACCTGCCCGCTAAGCCAAAATTTCTACAGCAAACTCACTCAGATATTTGTCTCGAGGCATCTAGTGTGCAGTGTTTGGGTGATGCAGTCGTAACCCGTGAAAAAGGCGTTGTTTGTTGCGTGATGACTGCAGATTGTTTGCCAATTTTTGCTAGTAACAAGTCTGGTACTCAAGTGGGTGTAGCGCATGCAGGTTGGCAGGGGATAGTTAACGGTATTATTGAATCGTTCGTTGCTAAGTTCGATGGTCAAGAGTTGCTTGTGCATTTTGGCCCAGCCATTTCACAGGCCAACTTTGCAGTGGGTCAAGAAGTTTATGATGAGTTTATCGCCAAAGATAAATCACTCGCGCAAGCCTTTATTGCAGTTAATGACAAATACAAACTCGATATTTACCAAGCAGCGCGCATTATTCTAAAGGGTTTGGGTGTGAATAGCATTACTGGTGGCGATCAGTGTACTTTTGCGCAAAAAGACAAGTATTTCTCCTATCGACGTGACGGCAATCAATCAGGGCGTATGGCGCACCTTATCTGGTTAGAATAATTATGTGACAGGCAAGGCCTGTCACATAATAAAATTAGGGTCAAGACAACTTAAGCATGAATAAAAACCTGTTAAAGTACCGTCATGACAAT
>JACKQG010001518.1_pt1 | contig 31968 bp, 21 predicted proteins | sample 8237621 | NCBI WGS metagenome assembly JACKQG01 (sample SAMN15677084, study PRJNA649215) | marine metagenome | biome: marine; feature: Black Sea; material: saline water; isolation source: suspended particulate matter (SPM) from the Black Sea western gyre | collected 2013-06-09/2013-06-10 | depth...
TACGGCCGCGACAACTACCAATTGGGCCGGACACCTGACTCGCCGCTGCGGCAAGGTTTTGCCCTCCGTCTGACGGCAGACGGCAAGACGGTCCAGCGAACGTTGGATGTGAACGGATTTCCAGGGGTGCGATTCTGTGGCGAGTACCCGATTGGAACCGTTGAATATTGCGACAAGGACGTGCCGGTCGAAGTGCGGTTGGAGGCATTTTCGCCGTTTATTCCGTTGAACGAAGAAGACTCGGCGCTGCCGGCGACCGTTTTGGAATTCACGATGAAGAACACGGGCGATACGCAGGCCACGGTCTCGTTGGCCGGTTGGTTGGAAAACGCCGTCTGCCTGCACAGTGCCCTCGGGGTGTACGGCGTCCGTCGCAACCGGGTTCTACGGCGGGACGGTCTGACCATGGTGCAAGGCGAGGCCGCTGCGGGCAAACCGCCCAAGGAAGCCAGACCTCCAATCGTTCTGGCTGACTTCGAGGGCGGCAGTTACGGCGATTGGACACTGGAAGGCGAGGCGTTCGGCGAGAAGCCGGCGGGCGGTACGTTAGAGAGTCAGCAGGAGGTGAGCGGTTTCTTGGGCAAGGGATTCGTGAACACCTATCTGGGCGGCAATGATCAAAAACAGGGGAAGCTGACGTCGCCATCGTTCAAGATCGAGCGGTCGTTTATCAGCTTCTTAGTGGGCGGCGGTAATCAAGAGGGTAAGGCGTGTATCAATCTACTGGTGGATGGCAAGGTGGTACGCACAGCCGTCGGCAAGAAAAACGAACGCCTCGAATGGCACAACTGGGATGTGCGCGAATTCGCCGATAAGTCGGCCCAGATCGAAATTGTCGACAGCGAGTCGGGCCCATGGGGGCACATCAACATCGATCAGATCGAACTGCGCGACCATGCGAAGTCGGCGATTAGCGGTCCGCTCGAGTCACAATCGGACTTCGGCACAATGGGCCTGGCGTTGCTTGACAACGACGAGGACGTGCTCGCCAGTGCATCGTTGCCGGACGGTTCGCCCGGCGAAGTTTTGTTCGACGGCGAGCAGATTGCGACGTCGCCCAGCAGCGAAAAGCCGTTTGGGCAGATGCTGGTCGGGGCCGTGGGAAAACGGATGCTGCTAGCGCCGGGAGAGGAGGCCAAAGCCACGTTCGTTGTGACGTGGTTCTTCCCCAACCGTGACGCTCGCAACGAGCGACGCGGCAACTACTACGCCAACCGTCTGGAGAACGCGGCCGGCGTGGCACAGTACATTGCGGACGACTGCGAACGGCTGTTGGGCCAGACGAAATTGTGGCACGCCACTTGGTACGATTCCAGCCTTCCACATTGGCTGTTGGATCGGCTGTTTTCGACCGCTTCGACGTTGGCCACGTCGACCTGCCAATGGTGGGCCAACGGCCGTTTCTGGGCCTGGGAGGGTGTCGGATGTTGTCACGGGACTTGCGCCCACGTCTGGAACTACGAACACACCATGGCTCGACTGTTTCCGCGGCTGGAGCGGTCGGTGCGCGAGATGCAGGACTACCATCCGGAGGCCGGGTTCGACGAAGGAACGGGCATGGTACGTTTCCGTGGCGACACCCGGGGTGGTTGGGCCGGCGACGGACAAGCCGGTACTGTGTTGAAGGCGTATCGCGAGCACCAGGTGTCGGCCGATGGCGGATTCCTCAAACAGAACTGGGTACGAATCAAGAAATCGCTGGAGTTCTTGATCAACGAGGATGCCGACGGGAACGGCCTCCTGGAAGGATCGCAGCATAACACCTATGACATCAATTTCCACGGCCCGAACACGATGGTCGGTTCGTTGTATCTGGCCGCGTTGCGCGCTGGCGAGGAGATGGCCCGCGACGTGGACGACAAGGGCTTCGCGGACCGTTGCCACGAACTGTTTGAAAGCGGCAGTGAGCTGAGCGTCGAACGGTTGTTCAACGGCGAATACTTTATCCAGGATGTCGACCTGGAAAAGCATCCCAAGTTCCAATACGGCGACGGCTGTCTGGCCGACCAATTGTTCGGCCAGGGATGGGCTCACCAAACCGGACTCGGATACGTCTATCCGAAAGAAGACGTAGATGCCACGCTCCAGGCCATTTGGCGGTACAACTGGGCGCCGGACATCGAGCCGCAGAACGCGGTCCATGCACCGGAACGCTGGTTTGCCCGTCCGGGCGAGGCAGGCCTGTTCACGTGCACGTGGCCCAAATCGCCGCACCTTGCCGCGGGCGTGCGGTACAAGAACGAAATCTGGACCGGTATCGAGTACCAGGTGGCGGGCAATATGGCTTGGGACGGCATGGCGATGGAGGCCTTGGCCATTTGTCGCGGTGTCCACGAGCGGTACCATCCGTCGAAACACAATCCATGGAACGAAATCGAGTGCGGAGATCACTACGCGCGCGGTATGGCCAGCCATGGTGTGTTTCTCGGGCTGTGCGGATTCGAGTACCACGGACCGAAAGCTCACTTCGGGTTCGCCCCGCGCATCACGCCCGATGATTTCCGCGCCGCATTCACCGGTGCGGATGCCTGGGGTACGGTTTCGCAGAAGCGGGAAAACACCAAGCAGATCAATCAGATCGAAGTCAAATGGGGGACATTAAGCGTCGACACGCTGGCTTTGGAAGTGGCCGAAGACACGGAATTGAAGTCGGTGTCAGTCAAACTGGCCGGCGAATCGCTGGAAGTCAAATGTGAGCAGGACGGACAACGAGTCACAATCGCGTTGGCCAATAAGATCGAGGCTAGCGCGGGAGGTGTGATCAAAATCGAATTAACTGTTTGAGGGGAGGAGGCAGGAATATTCGTGGCAGGAAGATCGAAGAGAAGAATGTTCCTGCCGTGAATATTCCTGCCTCACTTTTGGTCATTCGATGCGGAGTGCTCGCAACTGGCACGGGTGCATCGACAGAGTGATCTCAGATGCTGCCGCGCCGAGAAGTTCGCCAGTGGCGGCGTCGGTCACTTTTCCCTTCACAGGCAGCTTGGCGGTCACATTCGGCTTGGCGACATAGTCCGTGTTCACGACGGCAAGATATGTACCGTGCTTTTCCGTCGGAATCGCCCGTACGACTACACGTGGGTCCGACGAAACATCGCGGAGGATCGTTGGTGGGTGCATCAGCCGACCGTTGGAACCTACTTGCCGGAAATAACGCTCGCGAAGGCTTTGCGAAGGTCCTTTTCTCGTTTGCCGTTCCACCAGGACAAGAACTCGCCGCGTTGGTCGTCCAGTTGACGCTGTTCGTCATCCAGCATTTCCTGCAGGTAGGCCGCTTCCTCCTTGTCGTCCGAGTGGTCCATCCAACTCTTCAGCCGGACTCGGGCCGTCGCATGATCGTTGATCTCGCCCAATCGATCCTGCAGATTTCGAATCAATGGATGTCCGACCTCGCGAATTTCATCCGTGAACGCACCGGCCAGAAGCTCCACCGCATAACGAAGCTTCTTGCCGCGAATACGGAACTGATGAAGTGCGGTTGCGCTGGTCAAGTCGTCCTCGCCTGCGGCGAAGAATTTGCGCAACTGCGGGCGGATGCGCTCGACAGCCCACTCGCAGAACTTGTCCTTTGGGTTTCCTACGCCACGCAGCCGGACGCGCTCCAGTAGTTTCTCGGCACGCCGTTCGAAGATACCCGTTTCGACCAGTTGTCCGTAGACCTCGGCAATCGGTTCCTGAGACTGTTGCCGATGCGATTGAACCTTCTTCAATAGCCTCGCCGCGCCTGGATTGTCCTTGTCGGCCGCCAATCGTTCGGCGAACACATCGTCGTCGCGAGCATCGTTACTGGCGCGGCGTATCCCGTTTAACTGGTCCTTCATCCAACGCCGGCGCCGCTTGGGAAGCAAGTTGCGGTAGATGTTGATCGCGGCCACGGCCCGCCGTGACCACACACGCACCTGATGCACGTATTCGAGGTCTTTCCCAGACTCTTCTGCGGCCAGCACGAGGTAGTCCCGGACCGGTTCGATCCGCGACCGCAGGCTGCGCACGGCCACCTCGGAGATCATCTCGTCTGGTGAAGCGTCAATCCACTTGGTGTATTTTGCCACGGCAGGTCAGTCTCCCTGTCCAGCGGCTTGGTGCGGTTCAAACATGGTGCGTTGCGATTGTTCAGCTCCTTTCTGCGCATCGATCGCCAAGCGGTACTGGTGTTCCTGGTGGCGATATGGGCTATCGGACTGATCGGGATTGGGGCGATCGTATCCACCGTCGGCCCTTATTTCCCGGCCTTTGACGGTGTCGGACGCATAGGACTCCAGGATGGCGATCAAGCGTTCTCGGCTGGCCGGATCTTCGATCGGCACCATCAGTTCAATGCGTTTATCCAGATTGCGCGGCATCCAGTCGGCGCTGGAAATGAACACCAAATCATCTCCTCCGTGACGGAAGTAGATGATCCGGCTGTGTTCGAGATACCGATCCAGAATGCTGACAACACGGATGTTGTCGCTCAGATCCGGTACGCCCGGCTTCAGGCAGCAGATGCCCCGTATGTTCAAATCGATCTTCACGCCGGCCTTTGACGCCTCGTACAGCTTCTCGATGATCCTCGGGCAAGCCAGCGAATTAAGCTGCGCCATGATGTGGGCCGGCTGTTTTTGCCCTCGACGATCGATTTCGCCTTCGATCAACTCAATCAGTTTGTCCCTCAGATCGAAGGGAGCGGCGGCCAGTTTGCGGTACTGCTGCGGCTGCGAGTAGCCGGAGATTGCGTTGAAGAAGCTGGAGGCGTCGGCCGCCAGGTCCTCGTCGCAAGTCAAAAAGCTGATGTCACTATATTGTTTGGCCGTAACTTCGTTGTAGTTTCCGGTGGCGAAGTGCACGTACCGCTGAATGCCGTGCGTTTCCCGACGAACGATGATGCATACCTTGGCGTGGGTCTTGAGTTTCTTTACCCCGTAGATAACCTGCGCACCCGCCTGTTCCAAGTTCCTGGCCCATTCGATGTTGCGTGCCTCGTCGAATCGGGCTTTCAGTTCGACCAGCGCCGTGACATGCTTGCCCATTTCCGACGCTCGCTGTAACGCAGCCACGATCGGGCTGTCGCGACTAGTCCGATATAGAATGATCTTGATCGCCAATACGTCCGGGTCCGCGGCGGCATCCTCCACCAAACGCACCACCGGCTCGAAGCTCTCGTACGGTAGCGACAGCATGATGTTTTTGCCGCGGACTTCGTCGAACATCGTGTTCGAGAGGTCCACATCCGGAGGCAGTTGCGGGCGCCACGGGCCCTCTCGGAGCGAGTCAGATTCTGGGATGTTCGTGAGCCGCATAAACGCGTTCAGGTCCAAGGGGCCACGCGCCAGATAAACGTTGTCGCGGTCGGTGACTCGCAACGCATCGCAGAGGAAGCGTCGCAGCGGGTCGCTTATCTTCTGGGACACCTCCAACCGAACGCAACTGCTCTCCTTACGGTCATCCAACACCTTTTCCATTCCCGCCATCAAGTCCGAGGCCATGTCCTCGCGAACGGCCAAGTCCGCGTTGCGCGTGATGCGGAATGGCGCAATTTCCAACACGGTTTCGCCTGGAAAGAACTTCTGGATGAAAAGGCGGACCACGTCCTCCAGCAGGATGTATTGGTAGCCGTCCTCGGCGGGCAGGCGGAAGAAACGGGTCGTTGGATTGCCGAAAGGGATGACCGCAAACCTTGGCTCCGTTTCCCCCGAGGCAGGCGCCAGACGCACACACACGTTTAAAGCCATGCTGCTCAGCGGCGGAAACGGACGATCCGTCCGGATTGCCATCGGCGTGTAGACGGTGAAAACCTCTTTGTCGAAGCGGCTCTGAAGGACCGTGCGTTGGTGATCATCCAGTTCGTCGGGCCTGACGCGTCGAATGCCAGCTTCGGCCAGTTCCGGCTGCAGTTGGTCCGACAGGCACGCATATTGGTCATCGACCATCCGGTGGGCGCGCTGGCTGATGGCCCTGAGTTGTTGCAGCGGGGTCATTCCGGCGGGATCGCGACGTCGGCTCCGTTGTTTTCGCAATATCTGCAATCCGCCGACGCGCACCATGAAAAATTCGTCGAGGTTCGAGGCGGTGATCGCCAGGAATCTCAACCGGTCCAAAAGCTGATTGCGATCGTCCGTAGCTTCATCCAGGACTCGTTGATTGAATTCGAGCCAAGTGAGTTCGCGGTTGACGTATTCGGACGTTTTCTTGCCCATGTGGCCTTCTTTTAATTACAGCTCCGGCGCATTTCGAAGCAGCACCCGCACGCCGAAGATTTCTTTGAACAGTGTCGACTTCTGCTGCATCGCCAACTGCTCCAGCGACAGGTCGTCGGCACTGGGCACGGAAATCACCAACCGCCCGTCTTCCAGCGAGCACGTGATGTTCTTGATCCGCTGGGTATTCGAGCGGTCCAATGCGTCGGCAACTCGCAGTATTGCCGCCATCTTGGCAACGTTCATCCGGCTTACCCAATCTAGCGAGGCGTACTCCACGTGGCTGGGCTTGGGAGATGCCCGGCGATGGTAGCGGGCCGTGAGCGCCGCCAGCAGCACATCCCGCTTGCTCAGCCCGAATAGGTCGCCGTTGATGATCAGGTACATCGAGTGCTTGTGATGACTTCGGGTGTTGACGACATAGCCGATGTCGTGCAGCAGAGCGGCGACATGCAGGATAATCTCGCAGCGGGAATCCAACTTGTGCTCGTTCCTGAGAGCATGGAAAAGCGCCTGCGACAAGTCGGCGACGTGCAGTGAGTGCGCTTCGTCGAACTTGAAGCGGCGGCCCACGTCGATTGCGGACCGGATAATCTGTTTGGCGAAATCCGTCGTCCACGCTTCGTGCGTTGCCATCGCCTTGATCAACCCGTCCCGCAGGCTGATGGTGGACACGTGGATGGCCTCCAACCCAAGCGCCTTCGCTATTTGGGCGTATGCCAACAGTGCCGGTCCCACAGCTTCGGCCTCGGGAAACGGCAAACGATGCTTATGCACCAGTTCGTCGACCGACAGCGCGAGGATGTCGTTGGTAAATTTCCGAAATCTGGGTAGAGGAATTGTCGCAAGTGCAGGCAACTCGTCCACTCGCAACAGCTCCGAGGCGGCGAATCTAACGTCGCCTCCCAGGGTGATCATCACCAGGGGTTTGTCTGAGTCAACATGCGGGCGAACGTGGGCGACGATTCGGTGGATCTGGCCTTCCATGATTTCTCGCACCTTCGTCGCCGGCGCGTGAACGGATTCCAGCGTCTTTCTCGCCCGCAGGGCCCCTAAGCGATGGATATTCGCGTAGGCCACGTCGCCGGCGTGTATCAAAAGAACTTCCGTGCTGCCGCCGCCCACCTCGATGATCAGAGCTTGGGCGCCCGCCAACTCGGGCCGAGACTCCAAGAGCGGCTGAACTCCCATGTACATGACCCGATTGACGCCCGCTTCATCGAACGGCTCGACGCGGAATCCGGTCGCAACGTAAATCCGCTCAAGGAAAGAATGCCGATTGGATGCCTCGCGCACGGCACTTGTCGCTACCACGTGAATCCGGTCTCGACGAGCGATGTCGAATTCGCGGAGCTTCTTGCGGTAGCTTTTCAGAACGCGGACACACTGCTCGGTTGTGGCCGGATCGATCGAGTTCGTTGTGAATGTGTCCTTGCCGAGGGTCACGGCTTGAGTGAGCGTGTCCAGAGTCCGGATTTCTCCGCTTTCATGGATCTCGGCAATGGCCATGCGAATCGCAGTAGCGCCGATGTCCACCACAGCAACCCTTTTGGGCGGATTATCTGCCGAATCTATCGATTCTGTGGAAGATTTCACGTCGGATGGCATGACGTCGAGACCGTACTTACGAGCCAGCTTCGCCCAAATCGCCTCCCGAGCGTTGCGTCCGGCGCGCGGTTCGAGGCGCAACTAATAAGGATAGCTACGCCGGGGCCGATGTGCCAGTAACGCAGCTCGGATTTCTGGGGATGGGCCTTCTCGGGATGCCGGTTAAAGCGAGGATAGTGCCCATGGCTAGAAATGACTTACTTTCCCGCGTCACCAGCATGACAGAATGTGCGCCGATACGGTTGAGCAAGAAATCTGGCAAATGCTGCCGCGTCTTAATGACAACTAAACACTTGCGTACTAAAAAGGGTGGCGACTGCGTTTCAAGGCAGTTCTTCTGGTGTCGCCGAGCGTGGGAGAGATGAGGAAGTGGAAGACCTCAAGACATGGACACGGTATGCATTGGTAGGGTGTCTGCTGTGCGCGGGTGGAGGGTGTGGCGGCAGGACAGGAGACATTCGCGTCGATGGCTCCAACACCATGGTCACCCTCGCTCAGGCATGGGCCGAACGGTACGGCGAAATCCGACCGGACGTCAGCGTGCAGGTATCAGGGGGCGGCTCTGGCGTGGGAATCGCCAGCCTGATCGATGGTATGTGCGACGTGGCCAACGCCAGCCGCGAGATGAAGGACGAGGAGAAGGATCGTGTCAAGGCGAACCACGACGGGAAGGAGGCCAAGGAGTTGATCGCCAGCTACGATGCCTTGGCTGTCTACGTACACAAGGACAATCCGTTGGATTCGATCTCCATCGAGGAGCTGGCCGAGATCTACGGCGATGGTGGTAAGATCACGGACTGGTCGGCCTTCGGGCTGCCGGCCGGTTCGCCGACCAAGGGGGCGATCGCCGTGGTTAGTCGACAAAACAGCTCGGGAACGTTTTTCTATTTCCGCGAGGCAGTGCTGGGCAAGGAACGTGACTACCGGCTGGACGCCGTGAAGATGAACGGCTCGAAGGACGTTGTGACCCATGTCTCGAATACACCCGCAGCGATCGCCTACGGCAGCATGGGCTACGCCACCGGCGGCGTTAAGATACTGAGGGTCTCGGCGAAGAAGGGCGAGCCGGGCATCGAGCCCACGGTCGAACACACTCAAGACGGCACCTATCCGATCACCCGGCCGTTACGGATCTATACTGTGGGCGAGCCGACGGGGAAGCTCAAGGAATATCTCGATTGGATCCTGTCGCCTGAAGGTCAGAAAATCGTCCTTGATCTGGGCTACGTGCCTCTGGAGAAAGATGAGTAGGGTCAAACAGGCAACACCATCACGAGCCACTCGCTCCGGTGCCTTGCAGCGGGTGATTCACGCGTGGATGGACGCGGCCGAGCCGGTCATCGTAGGCCTGATCTACCTGTGCGGGTGGAGTGCCATTCTGTTTGTGCTCGCGATCTTCTTCTTCGTGTTTCGCGAAGGAGCACCCATACTAGGCGAACTCGATCTGGCCGAATTCTTCGGAAGCAAGAACTGGCGGCCCACGTCGACCGTCGAGCCCCAGTATGGCATCCTGGCCCTAATGGCTGGCACGGTGTCCGTGACGCTGTTGGCCATGCTGCTGGCCGTGCCACTTGGCCTGGGAGCGGCGGTTTACGTCTCGGAATTCTGCACAGGCAAGTGGAAAGAAACGTTGAAAGTGGTGATCGAGCTTCTAGCTGCGATTCCTTCAGTCGTATGGGGATTCGTGGGGATCGTCGTTCTGGGGCCGTTGATCTCCCACTTCACCGGCGCGTCGTCGGGCATCAACCTGCTGAACGGAGGAATCATCCTGGCGCTGATGAGTGTGCCGATCATCGTTTCCGTTGGCGAGGACGCCTTGAAAGCCGTGCCCGATTCGTATCGCGAGGCCGCCGTGTCGCTGGGAGCGGGGCGTTGGGAGATCGTCTACCGGGTGTTGTTCCCGGCGGCCAAGAATGGCTTGTTGGCCGCGGTGCTGTTGGGCTTTGGGCGAGCGATCGGCGAGACCATGGCCGTGTTGATGGCCACCGGTCATGCCGTGAAGATACCCCACAGCTTGCTCGATCCCGTCTGCACGCTGACCGCCACGATCGCCGCTGAGCTGGGCGAGACGGTCAAGGGCGACGACCATTACCGCGTGCTGTTTGTCATCGGGATTGTGCTCTTCATCATCACGGCCGTAGTCAACCTGATTGCCGATCTGGTGGTCAAGGGCATCAAGGGTGGACAGAATGCCTAAACTACCGGACGACATGCAGACGGTTGGCAATCCGACCAATGGCGACGGCGGTCAAAACGGCAACGTCTTCGCTGCGTCTTCATTCGAAAAGTGGAAATGCGTCAAGGAGACGGTTGCCAAGTATGTCTTCATGACGATGGCGATCGCCCTTGTGTTGCCGGTGGCGGCCATCCTTGGCTACTTGCTGTTCAAGGCGTGGCCGGCGCTCTCCCCATCGTTCATCCTGGAGAATCCCAGGGGCAATATGACGGCCGGAGGAATTTGGGCCCCGTTGGTGGGCACGTTCTTCTTGGTCCTGATTTCGCTGCTACTTGCCGCCCCCGTGGGCATTCTCGCCGGCGTCTACCTGAATGAATATGCCCGCGACAACTGGATCACTCGAATCATCAATCTCGGAGTCGTCAACTTGGCGGGCGTACCGAGTATCGTCCATGCCTTATTCGGCGTCGGCGCGTTTGTGATCGGGATCAGGATGCTTGGAATCCAGTGGGGCCTGGGCCGATCACTCCTGGCCGCTTCCTGTACTTTGGCGGTGATGACGCTGCCAGTGATAATCACCAGTTCGCGTGAAGCCCTGGCCGCCGTGCCCATGTCGTTCCGCGAAGCATGCTGGAACATGGGTGCCACGCGATGGCAAACGATCCGCACGATCGTGCTGCCGAACTCGATCAGCGGGATACTCACAGGCGTGATCCTGCAGGTTTCTCGGGCCGCTGGCGAAACGGCGCCAATTCTGTTTTCCGGGGCCATACTCTTCGTACGTGTGGAAGACCACGGCCTGCAGTCGTTTTTCCCCTACGGACTTAGTGATAGTTGCATGGCCCTGTCGTATCATCTGTACACGCTGTCGACGCAGGTCGCCGACGTGCCCGACCACATCCTCTTCGGCACGGCGGTCGTGCTGATCGCTCTGGTGCTTGTCGTCAACAGCCTGTCGATTGGCTTTCGGATTTACCTTCGTTCGCGCAAGAAATGGTGAATTGGCGATGAGCGCGAAAATCCAGTTCAACGAACTCACGGTGGCCTACGGATCGCATATCGCGCTGCGTGACGTCACCATGCGAATTCCCGAGAAGAGGATCTTCGGGATTATCGGCCCCGCGAACTCGGGCAAGACGACGTTGCTGAAATGCATCAACCGCACCATCGACTTCGTGTCAAATGCCAGAGTCCGTGGCCAAGTCCTGGTGGGCGGAGAAGACGTGAGCCGCATCCCGAACGTATATGCATTGCGGCGAAACATCGGCATGGTGTTTCCGCTGCCGGTCGGATTGCCGTTGTCGGTGTACGAGAACGTCGCCTATGCACCACGGCGAGCTGGCGTATACGACCGCGCCGAACTAGACTCACTGGTCGAGAAGTGCCTGCGGCAGGCGGTGTTGTGGGACGAAGTGAAGGATCGCTTGAACTCGCTCGGCACAAAGCTCTCGGGCGGTCAGCAGCAGCGATTGACGTTGGCCCGCGCGCTGTCGCATCGTCCCGAGATTCTCTGTCTGGACGAGTTTTCTATTGCGATCGATCCGGTCACCACGATGAAGATCGAGGACGTGTTGTTAGAATTGAAGACAGAGATGACCATCGTATTGGTCACAAACCAGGTTCAACAGGCACACCGACTGGCGGACAACACAGCGTTTCTGAACAATTCGGAATTGGTGGAAGTGGGCGAAACCGAAAAGATTTTCAGCGAACCGCACAAAAAGATCACCTACGACTACGTTACGGGGGGCTTTCGCTAGTGAGCGCCACGACTGACATCGAAGCAGTTCCACAGACTCGCTACAGCATCGAGACGGTCGACTTGAACCTCTGGTACGGCGATCTTCAGGCCCTGGCCGACATCACTGTCAAGGTCAAGCAGGGGATCATCACGAGCCTGATCGGGCCGTCGGGCTGCGGCAAGACCACGTTGCTTCGCTGCTTCAACCGTATCAACGAACGCTACGGCAACGTGACGACGACCGGCGAGATTACGATTCTTGGGAAGAGCATCTACGACTCGGACGTATCGCTCAGTGAATTGCGCAAATCGGCTGGCATGGTCTTTCAGCGTCCCAATCCGTTGCCGATTTCAATTTACAGGAATGTCCTGTTCGGTGTCCGCGTTCACGTCCCGTGCCGAAGTGTGTCTCGGAGCCAACGAGACGAAATGGTCGAGTCCGCCTTGCGCGAGGTCGATCTGTGGGACACGGTCAAGGACAAGTTGAACAAGAAGGCAACCCTGCTAACATTAGAACAACGGCAGAAGCTGTGTATCGCCAGACTGCTGCCGCTGAAACCGCGAGTGATCCTGATGGACGAGCCCTGTTCGGCCCTGGATGCCGAGGGCACGGAGAAGATCGAAAATCTGTTGGACACCTTGCGCGACAAATACACGGTGGTCATCGTCACGCACAACATGGCGCAGGCCCGGCGCGCCTCGGACGAATGTATGTTCATGCTCATGGGTAAATTGATCGAACACGATAAGACGACCGAGGTTTTCCTTAATCCCAAGGACGAGAGAACGGAAATGTATATCGAAGGGCGATACGGGTAAGGCGATGAAGAAACTCGATGACGAATTGGATGACCTACAGAACCGGTTGAGTGAAATGGCCGATCTGGCCAGATCGATGGTCGTGCTGGCCGCCAACGCCGTCAAGGATCGAACGTTCGACGCGTTCGCAGAGATGTCCGAATCGGAATCGAAGCTCAATCAGATGCAGACGGACATCGACCACGAGGCAATTCGGCTGCTAACCGTCTACGGTCCTGTCGCATCAGACTTGCGATATCTGCTTGTGTCGACCCACGTGACCTCGCAACTCGAACGCATGGGCGACCAAGCGGTCAATGTCTGCGAGGCGCTGCGGCTAATGCGGTCCGACCCGGCCCGACAACCGACGTTGGCTAACGTGCGGAAGATGGGCGATCTGGCGTGCCAAATGGTGGATGACGCCTTGGATGCGTTCTTCTCCAGGAACGAAGCAAAAGCGGTTACCACGCGCCGTCGCGACGATGTAGTCGACGCGATGAATCACCAAGTGGCCAAAGAACTGCTGACCGATGAAGCCCAGGGAGAGGTGTCCCCGCAGGTCGGTGGCACTGCCGACGTGGTGGCCCAGATCCTCACAGCCCGCTGCCTGGAACGCATTGCCGATCAGGCGAAAAACATCTGCAAGCAAGTCGTCTACCTGGTACGAGCCGAGGATGTTCGGCATGTGCGCCCGCAGTAGGTCATGCGCGCTTCGCGGCCCGCGATGCTTTGGCAAGCCGTGCTCGTTTACGGGTGGGCCTTTCGTCTTCCACGTTCCTCTTGCGACCCGTGCGCTTCTTGCGGTCCTTCAGCCGCGCAACTGCAGCGTCCAGGCACTTTCTTAGCTGTGGCCGGCAAAGCAACTCTCGAGCGTCGTCCAGTGTTGCCCAACGACGCTCGCGAAAATGGTCCTCTTCCCACTCGTCCTCGCACGCAGTCACTTCCATTAGAAGCAGGACAAGCGTGTATGTCTTCCCGTACTTGACCATCTCGTACGAACCGAGCGGACCACCCACGAGCTTCCCTCGCAGCCCCGCCTCCTCAAGGGCTTCCTTGGTTGCTGTTTCCTTATAGGTCTCGCCAGACTCGACGACTCCCTTCGGGAAGATCCAACGCCCTTCCGTGCTCGTTATCAAGCAGAACTCCACTCCGCGACGTGTACGGCGGTAGGGCAACGCCCCAGCCTGATCAAAGCTCTTCCCGTTGCCCGAGCTCCCGCTCGCCATGTATTCGCCTTTGTAAGAGGACGATTGAGATAACGGAATTATACGTCACTACTTGGGAACTCCGAAGATCAATTACTGCGGTGCTAGCACTGGCTCCGCTTAATAGACGGGCGGGCGTCGGAATAGCATTTCCGCATTGCCGACCTGCCCGGTGGCTGGCTCTATTGCCGAGGAGAATGTGCTACAATCTGACCGGCCCCTTTTCGGCGGCGACATTATGAAATGTGCTGGAATAAAACGAGCGGCCACCTAGAAAGGGCGCGACTCGTTTGGACGCCTCGTGGTCAGCAAAACGGGGAGAACGCGTATGCCGATTTCAATGCACTGTACCCAGTGTCAGGCGGCTTTTCAGGTGCCGGACGATTGGGCGGGAAGACGTGGGAAATGCAAGACATGCGGTGCGGTCATCGAAGTGCCGGGTGTGGCGGCGTCCGCGGGCGAGACAATAGCGCAAGAGGCAACGGGGACGGTTGCGCGGCCAGAGACGAGCGGGCAGGCCGGTAACCAGAATCCCCCTTCGCCTGCGGCTCCTAAGGTTCCTTCGCAGCAACTTCACCAAGAGGTGCAGGCCGCGTTTGCCGGCGAGATTGCTCCGGTGAAGGTGCCGATCACATACCGGTTGGGCATTCTGCTGGTCAGCATGGTGATGGTCCTGTTGCCGCTAATCTATATCGCGTTGATCTGTCTGGTCGGCTACGCCGTCTACTATCACCTGGTCAACCACATCGAGATGCTGAGCGCGGGCCGAGGACGGGGGAAAATCCTGGTGTTCCTGGCCTATGTCGCACCGTTGGTGATCGGCGGCATCGCGGTTTTGTTCATGATCAAACCGCTGTTCGCGCGACCGGCCAAGCGACCTCGCACGCGCTCGCTGACTCGTGATGGCGAGCCGATCGTGTTCGCGTTCGTAGAACGCATCTGCGCCGTGGTCCGGGCACCGCGTCCCAAACGCATAGATATTGACGGCCAAGTTAATGCATCGGCCAGCTTTCGGCGAGGCATCTGGAGTATGATCGCCGGAAATGACCTGGTGCTGACGATCGGCATGCCTCTGGTATCGGGGCTCGACATGCGACAGTTCGGCGGTGTGCTGGCGCATGAATTCGGCCATTTCAGCCAGGGCGTAGGCATGCGGCTGACCTACATCATCCGGACGATCAGCCACTGGTTCACGCGCGTCGTGTACGAACGGGACACCTGGGACGAGTGGCTCGCCAATTCGACCGAGGGCATGGATCTGCGCATCGCCTGGGTGCTGTACTTAGCCAAGTTGTTCGTCTGGATGACTCGAAAAGTCCTTTGGGTCTTGATGATGATCGGGCACTCGGTGGCCGGCTATATGCTGCGACAGATGGAATTCGATGCGGATCGCTACGAAGCCCGATTGGCCGGTAGTGATGCTTTCGAGTCGACTGCCCGCAAATTGCACGAACTGATGCTGGCTAACCAAAAGGCGCTCGAAGACTTGAGCCGCTTTCATCGGGAAGGCCGCTTGGGCGACGACTTGCCGAGGCTTACCCGAATCAACGTCGACGACATGCCCGACGACGTCAAGCAGCAGTTGCGCCAGAGTGCGGATGAATCGACAACCGGGCTCATGGATACACATCCGTCCGATCGCGACCGGATTGCCAGCGCCCACCGGGAGAATTCTCCAGGCATCTTCCGCCTCGAACGTCCCGCATCGGAACTGTTCGTCTACTGGGACGAGTCGTGCAAGGGCGTGACGTGGGACTTCTATCGCGAAATCTTCGGGCAGCAGTTTCAGCCGTCCGACATGCATCCGCTGGATGATCTGCTCGAGCGACAGAACCGCCAAAAGAAGGCAAACGAGGCGATGGAACGCTATTTCTTCGGCGGTTTCAACATGCTGCGAAGCCTGCGGTTGCCGACGGTGTACTTGAGCGAGCCCGGCAATCCGAAGGAGTTAGGCGCGGCGCTCCAGAGAGCGCGAAAGCGGCTGGTGGAGGCGAGGCCAAGTTACGACGAAGCTTTCGCCACGTTCGACAAAGCGGACACGAATGCCTACCAAGCAGCGGGCGCGTATGCCCTGCATCGCGGCGGACTGCGGCCGCCTGAGGATCAGTTCGAGATACCCGTAAGCGACCGCGCGGGCGTGAAGCGGGTATCCGACGCCGCCGGAACCGAAATGGGCCGCATGGGCACGCGTTTGGAGCCTTTCGAGGAAGCCTTGGGGGAACGGCTTGTGGCAGCCTTGCAGTTACTGTACGTGCCGCAGGTGGCCTCTCGCATCGAGGAGGCGGAAGCCTGGCGCAACGAAGCGCAACAATTGCTGCCGGTGCTGCAGACGCTCAGCCGCCTGCTGGCCAAGGCGACGGAAGTCCGCAACTGCAAGATTGCGCTCGCCCTGTTGTTCCACAACCTGGACGGCAACGAGAACAACGAATCGTTGACGGGCGTCATCATCGAGCGTGCCAAGGCGCTTCGCGAATCGCTGGCGCACGTGCACGAGGTGGTCGGCGACACGCCTTATCCGTTTGATCATGCCCAGGGGCAGATCTCGATCAGCGACTACATGATTCCCAACATCCCGGCTGAACAGGACGTGGGAGCATTGTACGAGACGGCCGACCATTTGCTGGAGCGTCTGCCCGACTTGTACTCCAGGGTAGCAGGCCGCCTGGCCGAGTTCGCGGAGCGGATCGAGCAGGTATTGGGGCTGGCACCGCTGGAAGGGGCTGCTGGGACCGCCGAACCCTAGCTGTTCCCCGTGCGAGATGGCCACACGCACAGAGAGCACCTTGCCGTGGCGAACCGCACAGATCGCTACCATTTGGGCCCTGAACTTCCCACAACGGGATCTGAACCTATAATGGCACCTTCTAGCCAAATCGTTGAGAACGCCCACCATGGAAAGGAGGCACGAGGTGCCTGAGAAAGTTGTTATCATCGGCAGCGGGCCGGCGGGTTGGTCTGCCGCGATTTATGCCGCACGAGCAAATCTGAGCCCGTTGTTGTTCGAGGGCACACCACAGCCGGAGATGATCCCCCTCGGCCAATTGGCCTTCACAACGGAGGTGGAGAACTTTGCCGGATTTCCGTCTGGAGATATTCGATCCTTTGTCGAAAGCGCCGTCGACACGTCCCGCCATTGGAACCTGCCGCCCGCGCCAAAAGGGCACGAAAAGGACGGCCGTCCGCATTACGCCGTACAGGGCGTCGAGTTGATGGAACTGATGAAACAGCAGGCGTTGAATTTCGGCACGCGCGTCGTCGGCGATGACATCGTCGACGTGGATTTTCAGTCTCGACCACTGAAGGTAATGCCGGCCTCGGGAGAACCGGTGGAGACGCATACCATTATCCTTGCGACCGGCGCTCGTGCGAATTACTTGGGCCTGCCCTCCGAGGAGGCGTTTAAGAACCGTGGTATCAGCGCATGCGCGGTGTGCGACGGGGCGTTGCCACGTTTTCGGAGCGGACCGGTGGCGGTGGTCGGTGGTGGCGATGCGGCCGTGGAGGAGGCGACCTATCTAACGGCTTTCGCCCCGAAGGTCTATCTTGTCCATCGACGCGATGAACTGCGTGCGTCGAAGGTCATGCAGCAACGGGCCTTCGACAACGAAAAAGTCGAGATTCTCTGGAGTTACGTCGTTGACGAAGTGTTGGGTAACGAGGAAGACGGCGTCACCGGCATTCGGCTACGGAGCACGAAGGACGATTCAACGAAAGAGTGGGAAGTCGCTGGGATGTTCGTGTCTGTCGGCCACACGCCGAACACGGCGTTTCTGAGCGGAAAACTGGAACTCAGCGAGAAGGGCTATATCAAGTGGACGACGCCGTTCCGCACATACACTAGCGCGGAAGGCGTGTTCGCCGCGGGCGACGTGGCCGACGATTACTATCGCCAAGCCATCACGTCCGCTGGAACCGGTTGCATGGCCGCGTTGGACGCAGAACGGCATCTGGCGGAAAAGGGCCTGTGACCTTGTACGTCGTTGGAGTTCACGCTTTAGCGTGCTTTCGAAGACACGCTAAAGCGTGAACTCCAACATTTTTTTCACAGGCTCTCCATGTAACGACACCAATCAGAAAAGGAGCCGCTCATGTCCAGTCAGTCACGTCGCACGTTTCTGAAGGGCGCTGCAAGTCTTGGCGCCGTCGCCATTGCCGGTTCTGAAGCCGCTCGCAACGTGTTCGGTGCTGAAAATCCGGTCCGTTTGAAATACTCCAAATGTAACGAGACGTTTCAGGATTGGCCTCAGGAGAAGATCTTCAAGTTCATCGCCGAGTGCGGCTACGGCGGCGTGGAGATTGCTCCATTTACCATATCGAACTACGTGACCGACATCTCGCGCAAGGAGCGAACAGCGCTTCGCAAACATGCAGACGAAGCGAAGATCCGGATCGTCGGATTGCACTGGCTGCTGGCCAGGACAAAGGGGCTTCACCTGACCCATCCCGATGCCGCTGTGCGCCGCAAGACGACCGAATACCTTTGCGAGTTGGCCAAGTTTTGCAGCGAACTGGGCGGTGACGTGATGGTGTTCGGGTCGCCCCAGCAGCGAAACCTGCTGCCGGGCGTGAGCCGCGACGAAGGCATGAAGTACGCAGCCGAGGTATTCCGCGGGGCAATGCCCACGCTGGAGAAGCTGGAAATCATGCTGGCCCTGGAACCGCTGGGCACGGCCACCAATTTCATGGTCACGGCCGCGGATACGGTCGAGTTGGCCGAGATGGTCGATTCGCCGAACTGCAAACTGCTCTTGGACTGCAAGGCAATGGTCAGCGAGTCGACACCGATACCCGAGTTGATTCGCAAGCACGGATCGTGGCTGATCCACTTCCACGCCAACGACGCCAATCGCCGGGGACCAGGCATGGGCGATCTGGATTTTGTGCCCATCTTCGAGGCCCTTCGCGACATCAAGTATCGCGGCTGGGTCTCGGTCGAAGTCTTCGACTATTCGCCCGGGCCGGAAGCTCTGGCTCGTGAGAGCATCGAGTACATGAAGAAGGTCGAGGCCAGAGTATTCGGATAAGAGATGGTACGCCGCGCAACGAGGAGGCGTCTTCAATTCTTCTCTGGTTCCCAAGCTCCGGCTTGGGAAACTTGTGCTCAGTGTGCCACTGCTCGAAACGACGAGAGCCTACCATTGTCCGATCGCTTTCCATCGTTTCGAGCAGTGTTGCGCCGGTGCGCGGCGCAGCACTGCTGGGAATCGTGGTGAGTCGGGGACGGTGGATGGCTGGTCCGATTCCCAACAGTGGCACACGTCCCGAAAACAACGACCGTAGCCGTAGGTTGGGATCAATTCCCGGAAGCGCCGGCCTTCAAGCGTTCTTCGGTGATTTCGATGGCTTTCAGCAGTCCGCGTGCCTTGTTCAACGTCTCTTGGTATTCAGATTCCGGCTTGCTGTCGGCCACAATGCCCGCGCCGGCCTGCACGTAGGCTTTGTTCCCTTGCACGACGATCGTTCGCAGCGCGATGCACGTGTCCATGTTGCCATGGTAGTCCAAATGACCCACGGCGCCGGCGTAGGGGCCGCGTCGATGCGGTTCCAACTCGTCGATGATTTCCATGGCGCGGACCTTCGGGGCGCCGGAAACGGTGCCAGCAGGTAGGCATGCCTTCAGTGCATCGAAGGCGTCTTTGCCGTCTTCCAGCGTACCGGCCACGTTCGACGTAATGTGCATCACATGGCTATAACGCTCGATCACCATTACGTCGGATAGATCGACAGTGCCATATTTCGCGACTCGGCCGACGTCGTTGCGGCCCAAGTCGACCAGCATCACGTGTTCGGCTCGTTCTTTCGGGTCGGCCAAAAGCTCCTCGGCTAATCGCCGATCCTCCTCTTCTGTTTCCCCCCGTTTCCGCGTGCCGGCCAGCGGTCGCACGGTTACGACGCCATCGACCACTCGGCACATGACTTCCGGCGAACTACCGACTAACGTGACCTCGGGCGTCCGCAAGAAAAACATGAACGGACTTGGATTGACCACTCGCAACGTCCGGTAGATCTCGAATGGGTCCGTTTGCAGTTCCAGTTCCAGTCGCTGGCTGATGACAACCTGGAAAATATCGCCCGCTTCGATGTATTCGACGCACTTGCGAACCGCCGCCTCGAAGTCCTCCTGGCGGAAATTCGACTGGAACGACACTGACGGCTCGCCACCAGTCGTAATGTCGGCGTAAACAAGGTCCGCACCCGGCCGCGACAACTCCTCGACGGTGGCGTCAACACGGCCACATGCCTCGTGGTACGCCTTCTCCACGTCGCTTTCGTCGTCCAATCGTGCGCTCGCTACGACGTACATCGTCTTGCTGATGTTGTCAAACACGATCATGCGATCGTAGAAAGCGAATGACAGATCCGGCAGCCCGCGATCGTCCTCCGGAGCGTTGGGAAGGTCCTCCACGTAGCGAACCACGTCGTAGCCGGCGTACCCCACCGCACCGCCGCCAAAGGGCGGCAATTCGGGCAACAAGGCTGCTTTCGGGTCGCTCAGAAGACGTCGCAATTCTTCCAGAGGATCCGCGGCGGTGTACTGGCGAGTTCCCTCGCCGTCGGAAACCGAGACGGTGGAGCCGCTGGCCGAGAGGACCAAGAACGGCTCCGATGCCAGGAAACTGTAGCGGCCGACCTTCTCGCCGCCGATGACGCTTTCGAACAGGCACGCACTGCCCCCCGAGTCGATCTTGTGAAAGGCGCTGACCGGCGTCAACGTGTCGCTGACCAGTCGCCGATACACGGGGATCAATTGGTGGTCCTGGGCCAGGCGGCGGAACGTCGCGAAGTCGGGGAAATGGCTCATGCTAAGTGTGTGTCCAGAAACCCGGCTTTTTCGAAAAGCCGGGTTTCTTATTTTCAAAGGGATTCCTGGCTGGGTGCTTACTTGGACATGTCCTTGATCGAGATGTTTCTCCAGCGCACTTCGTAGGGGCCGGTGCCCTTGCCGATCCCGTGAACCTGGAGTCCGATGAAACCGCAGCCCATGTTGCTCTTCTCGTCAACCAAATCCGCCACCGGCACGTCATTCACCCAGGTCTTGATCGACTTGCCCACGGCCAGGACGCGATACTTGTTCCACTCGCCCTTCTTGAAAGCCGCAGCCGCCTTCGGATCCGAGCGATCCTCGCTCAGCCAACCGGTCTTCAACGCTTCGCCGTAGACATAACCCGCCGTGCCGTTGACCGCAATTTCCACCTGCGGGCCGTGGACCCGGCCGTTGTTGAATTCCGGCTTGCTTTCGGATCGAATCTGGACGCCCGAGTTGAGCTGGTCGTCGACCTTCACCTCGAACAACAGCTCGAAATCACTGTAATCCTTTTCGGTACACAGGAACGAGTTCGGGCTTCCCTCGGTCGTCTTGCCGAAAACCGTCCCGTCTTCCACACAATACGTTGCCGTGCCGTTGTGCTGGACCCAGCCTTCGAGCGTCTTGCCATCGAAAAGGCAAACAAAGCCTTCTTTTTCAGCGGCGGTTGCAGGTAGTGTCATTGCGACCAACGCAATCGCAACGATGCCCAATGTTAGCTCTTGCCATTTTCTCATGATTGGGTTCTCCTCTTGGTGTGGTTGCCTGATATCGTTTAACCCGAAGCCGGAGGCGACGGCGGGCGCAACCTATGGACGGTCTAATGCACCGCCCGCCATCGCCTCCGGTTTCGGGTTAAACGAGGGCGCCGATTCGCTCACGATTACTTGTTCTACGCAAGTAGCATCCGCATTGCAACGTCAGGAAACGAGCGCAAATGCCTTTTTGATGGCAGCGGCCGTCGTGGCCATGGCTGGTTCGTTGTCCATGTCCCTCAGCTTCTTATTAAACGGCTCGGCACGCACAGGACCATCGTAGCCAATCTGAATCAGAGCCCCAAGGAATGCCTTTAGATCAATCACGCCAGTAGCCGCCGGCAACTCGCGCGAGCCGTCCATCTGCTCGTCCACAAGAATTCCGGCGGGTGCATCGTTCAGATCGCAGGCGACGACGTCGTCACCGGTCAACGACAGCAAGTCCTGTTCGGTCTCATGAGCCGTGTACCAGTGCCAACTATCCAACACAAAGCCGACATTGCCCTGGCCGATTTCGGCGATCAACTCCTTCGTCTCGGCCATCGTGTGGATGAACGTATGGCGCGAGCCAGTCCACGACGTTTTCGGCCCGACATACTCCAGGCCGAGCCGCAGGTCGTGGTCGGCCAGTACCTTGGCAATCTCGCCCAATCGCCGGGCGTGTTGCTTGAAGTTCGATACGTACGTCAGCGTGTCATGGCTAGGACGTAGCCACGTGTTGACGCGAGATCCTCCTGCGCGTCGGATCGCCTTGGCCAATTCGGGCAGACCCTCCAGCCCCGCGCGGAATCGTTCCTCGTCGCGGCGGAAGTCGACCGGCAGCCCGGCGGAACCCCAGACCAAATTCTTCTGTTTCATCGTGCCGAGAAGTTCCTCTGTTTCACTGTCCGAAAGGCGAGATAAATACTGCGCGGAAGGAGCCATTGACTCGAAACCGTACTTATGGGCCAAGTCGATTGCCTGCACCTGATCGGCCCGAACGCCGATCGCACCGCAAACGAGGTCCATCGTGAACTTTCGCTTCTGCTCGCCTGCGTGAACTGTACCTCTGGAAAGGCAAACGCCCGCGGCCGATAGACTTGCGAGTGCCGTCGTGTGTAAGAAACCTCTACGATTGATTTCGGTCATGGCTGTCGTCTCCACCAAGAGGGGCTCGAATCTGTTAGAGATACAGATTCTAGGCGATTCTGCCGCATTCTCCAATCACGCACTCCGCCCTGCACCGTCCTTGCATTGCATCCACTGATGAGGCTAGAGTAGAGGGTATGGATCCTCCCAGCGAGGTGTCCCCACGCCGTTCGTCTCGACGGCGGAGGAGGCTAGGGTAGGTCCCGCTTGCCGAGCGGGACCTTGAATTGAGTAGTCGGTCAGCATGCCCAGGTCCCGCTCGGCAAGCGGGACCTACCTTTCCGCCTCGAACCAAACGATTCCTACCAACAGACAGGAACATCGTGAGCCAGGATCAAGAGCCCTTTGCGCTGGATGTCGCACTATCTGTGCCGTTCGTTCATCGGTTACGTTTTACTCAAGACGTGTTCGACGCCGAGTGGCACGTTCTTTCGGATGTATTGGAACCGTCCGAGGGGCAACCCGCGCGCGTGCAATTCTGGGTGGATGCGAACGTAGCGGCAGCACACCCTGACCTGGAAACGAGGATCACGAAGTTCACCGAAGCGTTGGGGAATCAAGTGATTCCCGTAGGCGCCATGCAAACGGTCCCTGGCGGCGAAGACATCAAGAACGATGTCCAGGGACTGGCGCAGATATTGAAGGTTTTCAACAAGGCAGATCTTGACCGGCGCAGCTATGCCGTTGTCATCGGTGGCGGAGCCGTCCTGGATGCGGTGGGCTTCGCCGCGTCGATCGCGCATCGGGGCCTGCGAATGGTGCGTTTGCCCACTACCACGCTCAGTCAATCGGACTCCGGGATCGGTGTAAAGAACGGAGTCAATCTGTTTCGCAAGAAGAACTGGCTGGGCTGCTACTCCGTGCCCTGGGCCGTCATCAACGATGCAAAACTGCTGAGCACTTTGGCAGACCGCGACTTTCTGTGCGGTTTTTCCGAAGCGGTCAAAGTGTCGCTGCTGAAAGACGCGTCGATGTTCCACCAGTTGTGCAGTTCGGCCCAGTCGATTCGCGGGCGTGACATGTCGGCGGCTCTGCCCATGATTCAGCAATGCGCGCAGTTGCATATGGACCACATTGCTAATGGCGGCGATCCCTTCGAAATGCTGGAGGCCCGCCCGCTGGACTTTGGACATTGGTCTGCCCACAAACTGGAGGCGATGAGCGATTTCGAGCTTCGGCACGGCGAGGCGGTGGCACTGGGCGTGGCCATCGACACGGTGTATTCGTCGCTGGCACTGGGGCTGCCTCACAATGATGCCAAGCGGGTGCTGCGCTGTCTGGCGGATCTGGGCTTGCCGTTGGACGATCCTTATCTGCACGACACTCGCACATTGTTTGACGGACTGGAGGAGTTTCGTCAGCATCTAGGCGGCAGGTTAACTCTGACCATGCTGCGCGGCGTTGGTCAGCCGCTGGACGTACACGAAATCCATCGCGACCTCATGCTGCAGGCGATCAACGAAGTGGCTGAGTATGCACGGTCGCTGAGGGTGTTCAGGGACGACGGTCCGAAGGGGGCACACCGGGCGTCAGGCTGAATATGCCCAAACGAGCACAGTTCAGCATTGAAAACGTGCGCCCACGTTCGTTTGGCCCGACCTTCGGTTCTTCAGGAGTCTTAGTGGCTGATCCCTGGTACGTTTTCCTTGGAACTGCCCCGAAGGGGCCGAACATATCAGCCCAGGGCAAGGCAACACGAGCCTTGCGAGGGTTGCCGGCGCCCTGGGTACCGGATCCATTCGTTTCCGTAGCCCTGTAAGGGCGGAACAGAAAGGACGGCGCTGTTTGTTTCGCCCTTTCAGGGCTGCCGTGTTGGTGCATCGAGTACCCAGGGCGGCGCTTCCGCGGTTACGGCCGCGGAAGCTCTGCCCTGGGCTGACATGTTATGGCCCCTTTCGGGGCGACCGAAAAGCGGCCACCAAATATCCCGAAAAACCCGTTTTTCTGCGGTCGAACGACGGTCACTCCGTCGCTGCTACTACGGAAGGAATGGCCTCGTTGCGGACCAGGTCTTCGAACGTCTGGCGGGCGCGGATTAGGTGCGTCTGTTCGTCGCGGACGAGCACTTCGGCACACATTGGTTTCGAGTTGTAGTTCGACCCCATCACAGAACCGTACGCACCCGCGCACTGGATCACCAAGTAGTCTCCAACCCCAGCCACCGGCAGGGACCGCTTCGAGACGTAGCCGCCTTCCTCCTGCGTGAAGATGTCGCCAGATTCGCACAGGGGACCGCCAATCGCCACCTCTTCGAGAGGTCGCGCTGTATCGCCGTCGGCCGGTGCGATGGCTATTGGGTGGTAGGCACCGTAGAGGATCGGCCGCGCGAGGTTGTTGAATCCGCCGTCTACCAAGTAGAAAAGATTGTCGCCTTGTCGCTTGACGGCTCGGATTTCGGCGATCAAATAGCCGCTTTCCGCGGATACATAACGCCCCGGTTCGATTTCCAGCGTCACCTCGTGACCGAACTCGCCTTCCAAACGCTTTCGCGTTTCATCCCACAAGCGGAAATACTCGGTGAGGTCGATGTACGATTCGTCTTCTTCGTACGGAATCGGCAGGCCGCCGCCCGCGCTGATCGTGGTGATCGTTCGCCCTGCCGTCAACGCCGCCTTTTCCATGGCGACACAGACATCCTTTAAGTGGTCCAGGTCGGTGCCCGACCCGATATGCATGTGTAGCCCGGTGACCCCCAGTCCCCATTGGTCCGCCCGTCGCAAGCAGTCGTCCAGTTGCTCATGCCAGATGCCGTGCTTCGAGTGATCGCCGCCCGTGTTCGTCTTTTCGCTGTGCCCGTGGCCGAAGCCGGGGTTGATCCGCATGGTGATATTGCGGCCCGGCGCGACTTCACCGTACTGGTCGATCATGTCGGGCGAACCGACGTTCACGTGTATGTCGTGGTCGATGACCACTTGCAGCGATTCGCGATCGAAGATATCCGCCGTGTAAACGATCGGTGGCGGATTGCCGTGCGGCTGGAATCCAGCGGCAAGGGCCCGACGGATTTCGTTGGTGCTAACTGTGTCGACCGCCGCACCGCATCGGCGCACCAGATCCAGAATGGCTAAATTCGAGCACGCCTTCTGTGCATACCGAATGACGTCGAATGCCCTCAGATCCTCGATCCGTTCAACAATCTTCGCGGCGTCATAGACATATACGGGCGTGCCAAAACGCTTGGCGAGATCCGTGACGGGCACACCGGCGATTTCGGTGGTAATCGTTGGAAAGGAAGGTGCTTTGGACATTGGTCGTTCTTTCTTTTTGAAAGGGACCTAGCGTGGCCGCAGAAACCCGGCTTTTTCGGAAAAGCCGGGTTTCGAAATCTGCGATAGCTGCTGGCCGGGCGCCTACACGCCTTCTGTCGTGTAAGACACGAGGGCCTTGGTATAGTTCGCCCGCTCCAGGGCGCTGGGATCCGGACAACGAACACGACTCATGCTACCCTTCAGTTGCTCGACGGACTCGTATTCGTTTTCCTCCAGCCAATTTACCAGTTCTTCGAGCAGTTGCCCGGCATACCCGACACCGCGTTGCAGCAGCGCGGACGCCATCATGGTGATGTCTGCCCCGGCCAGAAGGACTTTGATAACGTCTTCCGTGTAGTGGACGCCGCTGGTCGCGGCCAGCGATGCGGACACCTGGTCACGCAAAATGGCGATCCATCGCATGGGCAGACGCAGTTCGTCGCGTGTGCTCAACAGCAGGGTTGGCTTGAACTGCAAGGCTTCCAGATCCATGTCCGGATCGAGGTACCGGTTGAACAGCACTAGGCCGTCCGCACCCGCCTCGACCAATCGGCCGGCAAGATTCGGAAAACCGCTGAAGAACGGGCCGATTTTCACCGCCAACGGAATCGACAGCGTCTCTTTGACTGCAGCCGTCAGGTCCACGTACCGCTGTTCGATGTCCGAACTGGTCATGTCGGCATCCGTGGCCACAAAGTAGATGTTCAACTCCAGCGCGTCCGCGCCGGCCTCCTGCATCAACTTGGCGTAGCGAGTCCAACTGCCCATCTCGGTACCGTTGAGACTGGCAATCACGGGTATCGCGACACGCTTCTTGGCTTGCTCGATGGTATCAAGATAAGCCTGCGGCCCCGTACGGTACTCCTGCGGCTCTGGGAAGAAAGACAATGCCTCGGCATAGCTTTCGGTGCCGAAGTCCTGCAGGTCGCTGAGCGCCGTGTCTTCGTGGACGATCTGCTCCTCGAACAACGACGGCATCACCGCGGCAGCGAGTCCGGCGTCCTCCAATCGCTTGATGCCATCGGCTTTCTGCGACAGTGGGCTGGCGGCAGCGACCAAGGGGTTCTTCAGTTTCAGGCCCAAATATGTGGTGCTAAGATCTACACTCATGCTTTCACCTCCTTTTCGTCTTTCGTGTCGCTTGCGTCGTCGGACGACGCTTTGCCCGCCAATTCCTCGGCCACCGCACGATCGACGCCGGCCAATGCTTCGTACATATGCCATCGCCTGCGGATGTCGCGTTGGCCCATCTCAAGCAACCGATCGGATTCCTCCGGTTTCGACCGGGCAAGCATGGCAAAACGGCCTTCTTGGAGAGCGAACTCCTTGAAACTGCCCACCGGTTTCTTGCTGGCCAGCTTGAGCGGTCGGTCCTCTTCATGCGGATCGAATGTGTATACCGGCCAGTAGCCACAGCGAACCGCATCCTTCTGATGAGTCATCGCGGTGGTCATGTTAATGCCCTGACCGATACAGTTACTGTAGGCAATGATCAACGAGGTGCCTCGGTACGCCTCGGCCGCACGAATCGTACGAATGGCGTGAAGCGGATTGGCACCGATGGCGATCTGGCCCACGTACACGATCCCGTAGGACATGGCGATCATGCCCAAGTCCTTCTTTCCAGCGGGCTTACCACCCGCGGCGAACTTAGCCACCGCCCCGCGCGGCGTCGCCTTGGACGCCTGGCCACCGGTGTTCGAGTAAATCTCGGTATCCATCACCAGGATGTTCAAGTCGCGCCCGGAGGCGAAGACGTGATCCAGTCCACCAAACCCGATGTCGTAGGCAAAACCGTCGCCGCCGAAGGTCCAAATGCTCCGCCGGATCAAGTAATCGGCCGAAGCCATCAGGTTCTTAGCATCGGCATCGTCGATCTCGGTCAGCCGTTTCTTCAAGTCGGCCACCTGGGCTCGCTGCTGGGCAATCTGCTCGTCGGTCTCTTGCGGGTTTGTCATCAAAGCCGTGACGAACTCGTCGCCCAGTTGACCCGCCAAACGCTTCAGCAATTCGTTGGTGTACTGGATTTGCTGATCCACCGCCAATCGCATGCCAAAGCCGAACTCGCCCGCGTCCTCGAACAGCGAATTGGACCAGGTCGGTCCACAGCCTTCCTTGTTCGTGGTATACGGCGTACAGGGAAGGTTGCCGCCGTAGATCGACGAACAGCCCGTTGCGTTGGCGATCATCATGCGATCGCCGAAGTACTGAGTGATCAGCTTGACATACGGCGTTTCGCCGCATCCAGCACACGCACCGGAAAACTCGAACAATGGCTCGAGCAACTGCGAGCCTTTGATCGAATCGACCTTCACCTTGTTGCGGTCCACTTCGGGAATTTTCAGGAAGTGCTCCCAATTGGCCTGCTCGCGAGCCAGGTGATCGAGCTTCCATTCCATGTTGATGGCCTTGCGACCGGCGGCCTCCTTATTCTTGGCCGGGCAGACGTCCACGCACACGCCGCAGCCCGTGCAGTCATCCGGCGCGATCTGAAGGCGGAACTGCATGTCCGGAAAATCCTTGCCGCGGGCGTCGACCGCTTCGAAGCCTTCTGGGGTACCGTTCCCCTCGGAGGCGTCGAACACCTTCATGCGAATGCAGCCGTGAGGACAGACCAATGAGCACTGGCCACACTGGGAGCACCATTTCGAGTCCCAAATCGGGATGTCCTGGGCGATGCTGCGTTTCTCGTATTGCGTTGTGCCCGTCGGGAACGTGCCGTCAGCCGGAAAAGCGCTAACCGGCAGGTCGTCACCACGGTTGGCAATAATCTCGCCCAGCACATTCTTGACGAAGTCGGGCGCGTGCTCCGGCACCGCTGCGACGCAGTGCTTGGTCGACGTGACTTGGTCGGGGACCTTGACCTCCCGCAGAGCGTCCACGGCGCCGTCGACAGCCGCATAATTGCGCTGCAACACCGTCTCGCCGCGTTTGCCGTAGGTCTTCTGGATCGCGTCCTTGATCTGGGCAATCGCCTCGTCCTCGGGCAGCATACCGGCCAGCTTGAAAAAGCAGGTCTGCATGACCGTGTTGATGCGGACGCCCATCTTGGCCTCGCGGGCAACGTGGTACGCGTCCACCACATAGAATTTCAGCTTCTTGTCAATGATCTGCTGTTGAGTCTCCGCCGGCAGCGTGTCCCACACATCGTCGGGGCCGTGGGCGCTGTTCAACAGGAATGTCGCGCCCGGTTCGGCCATCGCCAAAATGTCTAACCGTTCCGGATAGTGCGGCTGATGGCACGCCACGAAGTTGGCGCTGTGCACCAAGTACGAACCCTTGATTTGCCTTGGGCTGATTCGCAAGTGAGAAACGGTCAGCGAGCCTGCCTTTCGCGAATCGTACACAAAATAAGCTTGGGCGTGCAGCGGCGTATTTTCGCCGACGATCTTGCACGAATTGCGAACCGCGCCGACCGTGCCGTCGCTGCCCAGCCCAAAGAAAACGGCTCGCGTAGTGTCCTCGGCCTCGGTCGAATACGACGAATCGTAATCGAGGCTCGTTTGAGTCACGTCGTCGTTGATACCGACGGTGAAGTGGTTTTTCGGCTGGTCGCTCCTCAACTCGTCGAAGATCGGCTTGACCATCGCCGGCGTGAACTCCTTGGACGACAGTCCATAGCGGCCACCGACGATACGCGGCAGCCCACCGTTTTCCCGAGACCCAAACTCGGCCACGGCTGTCAAGATATCCTGATACAACGGCTCGCCGGCAGCCCCCGGCTCCTTGGTGCGGTCCAGCACGGCAATCGCTTTGACCGTCGCGGGCAAGGCTGCGACCATGGCGGCGCTGTCGAAAGGCCGGAACAATCGAACCTTGACTAGCCCCACCTTCTCGCCTTCGTCCACCAGCTTGTCGACGGTTTCCTCGACCACGCCGCAGCCCGATGTCATGATCACAATGACCCGCTCGGCATCGGGTGCACCTACGTAGTCGAACAAGTGGTACTGGCGACCGGCCAGTTCGGCGAATTTGTCCATCGCCTGCTGAACGATCCCAGGCGTCTTCAGATAGTAGGGATTGCAGGCTTCGCGGGCTTGGAAGAAATGATCGGGATTCTGGGCAGTGCCGCGGAGCACGGGATTCACAGGACTCATGGCTCGCTGGCGATGCGCGTGTACCGCCTCCATGTCGATCATCGCCCGGCAATCGTCCTCGGTCAGTTGCTGGATCTTGTTCACTTCGTGCGAAATGCGGAAGCCGTCATAGAAGTGGATGAACGGCACCCTGGCATGCAAGGTCGCAGCGTGGGCAATCAAGGCCATGTCCTGCGCTTCCTGGATGGATCCAGAAGCCAACATGGCCCAACCGGTCGAGCGGCACGCCATCACGTCGCTGTGGTCGCCAAAGATCGACAGCGCGTGTGTGGCAATCGTGCGAGCGGTGACGTGAAAGACCGTCGGGGTCAATTCGCCCGCGATCTTGAACATGTTCGGAATCATCAGCAGGAGGCCCTGCGACGCAGTGAACGTGGTCGTCAAGGCACCTCCCTGCAACGAACCGTGGACCGCACCTGCGGCACCGGCCTCGCTTTGCATCTCCACGATATTTGGGATAGCGCCGAAGATGTTCTTCTTCCCGGCACTAGCCCACGCGTCCGGCATCTCGCCCAGGCCGGATGAGGGCGTGATCGGATAGATCGCCGCCACCTCATTGACCAGATGGGCGATGTTGGCCGTCGCCTCGTTCCCTTCTAACGTGACCCAATTCCCATTACTCACGTGACTCTCCTCAATCGAGCTATACGGATATATGCTGTCTGCGGCAGATCGACTGCTGTAGACCGGAGAACGAGCCTCAACCGGTGAAGCTCGCCCAAAGATTCCCAAGGCGTGCTCGTTTCCCGCCGCTGCACATCAACGACCTTAGGGTGCCTTTTTCGGGGGGAACCTTCAGCAGCGGCTGCCCGGCGGTACCATCCGTAAATCGTTGACCAGAAGTTCTTTGACGGTTCCCCACACCAACACAGGGATCGCGAATCTCCTCAACCCCTCAATGATACCGCCGATCCTCTCAGGCTCAACCACACTACCCGCATTCACATGGGGATGAGTGCCGCACGGCTGGCCGGCGCAGAACGCGCCACGGCATGAATTGAGAACATAAGGAAGTTGTTCGACCACCGAAGCTTCCAGCTTGAGCGACTGAGCCGCCGCAGACAGAAAAACGGCAGAATCCGCCAACAATGTGAGCGGCGTCGGGTTCCGAACCTACGCGAGGCGCTCATGGCGGTGATGGCATTGAGGTTAATCGTCCGCTTGATCAGGGGGCATGCTGGCCGAACCTGCTTTCCGCCAGCGTGCGTCGACCCAGTCGGCCATGTCGGAGAAATAGTTGTCTCCGGCATCCGTGACGACAAGCCGAAGACGCTTCACGCCAACAATGCCGACGTCGATCGGTTTCGTACCGCGCATGCCGTGCATCAATCCGCTATCAAACAGCAGTTTGTCGTCGCCGAAAACCTGAAACACAACCGTACCGCGTGCCTCAGCACCGCCGACGATCGCCTGGAAACGATCGTGTTTGCCGTCAAGGCTGTACACAATCTCCGATGGTGCGTGGGTACCGATGCCTTTGCGATATCGCCGCCCGCCAAGTTGCAGGAGGTTGTCCTGCGCGTCGCGATCGCGCCGAGGAAGTTTGTCGCCGTTCGAGCTCCAACCCGCGCTCGCAGACTGCCACGGAAGATCGCTCAGGAAGGCCCATTCACCCGGAGGCAGCTCGGGCCCGGCTCGCTTTCGCGGAGGAGGCGGAGGAGGAAGCTCTATTCTCTGCCGATCGGCGTCGGTTCCGGCGATCGAGAGCAGATCCTCGCGAGGTCGCCTGGCCAGCAGCTCGCGGAGCGAGGTCATCGCTCCGAGCAGCTTCGCGTAGTCCGGATCGTTGGTATCGGCGAATACCGGCTCGCCGCAACGCTGCCAGCCGCCGGCCGCTTGAGCCAGTGGCGCCATCAGTGTTCGGCTCATCTTGACGTCGTGTCGACTGATCGAAAGCCACCACGTGTCATGACGGCCATCGCCCGCGCCGTGGCAGGTCGCACAGCGCCGTTTGTGGACTTCATGCATGGCGTCTTTTGTCGAACCGGCGAAGATATTGCGCTTTGGGCCGTATGCATCGGACTCGTAGCGATCGTAGTAAACGCCGTTGGCATCGATCCAATTCACCAGCCGCAGCCGCTCCTCCTCCGTCAATTCGACGTCATGGTGGCCCGCGTCCAGCAGTTTCATCAGGCGGGAAGCCGTCGAACCGTAGGTATAAGGCGGCTGCGCGTAAACGTCGTCGGGATGGTCCCAGCGGTTTGCGTTTGCCGCGCTCACATACGGCAGCA
>JACKQG010001519.1_pt1 | contig 31943 bp, 26 predicted proteins | sample 8237621 | NCBI WGS metagenome assembly JACKQG01 (sample SAMN15677084, study PRJNA649215) | marine metagenome | biome: marine; feature: Black Sea; material: saline water; isolation source: suspended particulate matter (SPM) from the Black Sea western gyre | collected 2013-06-09/2013-06-10 | depth...
TTATTGACATGTATTGTTTTTATGTGTAGTTTCTGCCAAGTGATTGAGAGAAACCATGAGACATTCGACACAAAGAAACACAATATTAAACATTTTGCGTAGCACACGTAGCCATCCGACTGCAGATTGGATATACAACGAAGCGCGGAAGGAATTACCTAATATCAGTTTGGGGACGATTTACCGTAATTTGAACCAGTTAGCCACTCATAAGATGATATTAACAATCCCGATTGACGGGGTAATCCATTACGACGGATTCACACATGACCACTTGCATTTTATCTGCGGAGAGTGCCAAAATATTTATGATGTCGAGATTAAAGCTGAAGAAGTCGCCTCAATGATAAACAATAGTATTGACCATCACGTTGCCGACAGTCAAGTGAATTTGACCGGGACGTGCTCAACCTGTAAACCTAATTAAAAAAGGAAAACCACATGTTAGTAACTAAACAAGCCCCGGATTTTAAAGCCACTGCTATTATGCCGGATAATTCATTTAAAGAAATTAGTCTCTCAGATTACAAAGGAAAGAAAGTCGTTCTTTTCTTTTATCCGTTGGACTTTACATTTGTCTGTCCGACCGAGATCATCGCATTTGATCATCGTTTGGGCGAATTCAAAAAACGCGGTGTCGAAGTCCTTGGCTGTTCCGTAGATTCACAGTACAGTCACTGGGCATGGAAAAACACAGATGTCAACAATGGCGGAATCGGGAACGTTCAGTATCCTCTTATCGCTGATCTGGATAAATCTATTGCACGCGATTATGATGTGCTAATTGGTGCTGAACCTGCTTATGTAGAAACCGAAGAAGAGGAAATTGAAACAACCGTTGGCGGTTCTGTCGCTCTGCGCGGTTCCTTCCTGATTGATGAAGAAGGAGTTGTTCGTCATGCTGTTATCAATGATCTTCCGTTGGGACGTAACATTGACGAAATGCTTCGGATGGTAGATGCGCTGGATTTCCACAGCAAGCATGGAGAAGTATGCCCAGCCGGCTGGACTGAAGGCGAAGACGGTATGAAAGATACGTCTGACGGTGTTGCTTCTTACTTAAGCGATCACTCTACCGAATTATAAAATAACCTGATTTGGGGCGTAGTATTCTGCGCCCCAATGAAAATGAAAGAAGATATTATGAAACACCAACTTCCAAATTTACCCTTTGCAAAAGATGCCTTGGAACCACATATTTCCGCTGAAACGCTGGACTTTCATCATGGTAAACATCATCAAGCATACGTAAATAATTTAAACAATTTAATCCCAGGCACTGAATTTGAGGAAATGAGCTTAGAAGATATTATCAAAAATTCCTCCGGCGGAATATTTAACAATGCCGCTCAGGTTTGGAATCATACATTTTACTGGAACTGTTTAAGTCCGAATGGTGGCGGAGAGCCAAAAGGCGAACTGGCTGAAGCTATCAATTCCACATTTGGATCATTCGAAAAGTTCAAAGATGCATTTTCAAAATCAGCGGTCACAAATTTTGGGTCTGGGTGGACCTGGTTGGTGAAAAAACAAGACGGCGGTTTGAAAATTGTGAATACCGGAAATGCCGGTACTCCGATGACCGACGGCTTGACTGCATTGCTTACGATTGACGTATGGGAACATGCCTATTATGTGGATTATCGTAATGCTCGTCCGAATTATGTTAACGCATTTTGGAAACTGGTTAACTGGAATATTGTCAGAAAAAACTACCTCGGTTGATTGATTATTTTCATTCAACCTCCTTGGAAAAAGAGCCTCGGTTTATCGGGGCTCTTTTTTATATTTTTTTAAATTTATTTTGTATTAAACGTTCATAAAGCCAAATGATTTTTGCAGTGTCGGGTCATTTACGGGAACAACAGGCTTTGCACTGAATTGTCTCCAAAACAAGCTGATAAAGATGCCACCGATTCCAAGAAATGTGGTAAGATCCATCCAGGAGAAATGAACACCGTGTTGATGAAATGTAGGCATCACTATCCAATAAATGTCCACGTAATGCATAAAAAGTATCCAAGCTGCCATTGTCTTTAAAACTGACAAATTTCGTTTGGATGCTCTGAAAACAAGGATAATGAATGGGATGACAAAATGTCCGAACATTAAAAACTGACTCATGGGCTTCCATGAGCCTTCCCATCTGTGGAGGAACCAAATGGTCTCTTCGGGAATATTGGCGTACCAAATTAAGAAATATTGTGACCCGGCGATGTATGCCCAAAATATGATAAATCCGAATAATAATTTGCCAAGATCATGAAAATGTTCCACCGTGATTTCTTTGTTCAAAATTCCATTCCCTTGTAGAAAGTGAGAAGCTAAAACAAGAAATGTGAGAATGGCTAAATAACTTCCGGCGAAAATGTACACACCAAAAATTGTGGAATACCAATGAGCATCGGTGGACATAAGCCAATCGAATGCAGCAAATGAAATTGTTAGGGCAAATAAAATCATCCCGGCAGAGCTGAATTTTAACATTCGTTGAGTGAGAGATGCATCATCGGAGGTATCTTGCAAAATGGACAATGTGTATAATTTAGTCGCAAAGAAAAACCATATCAGGAAATACAAAACTGTTCGGATGATGAAAAAGACTTCATTCAAATAACCGGACTTTTTCTGAAGGAGTTCATCGTTGGCAATGACATCTGCATGACTCCAATGGTAAAGTTCGTGGATTCCCCCCAGCATTATCGGGATGAAGAAAATGAAGAGCAGCGGTAAAATTTTCGTCACGGTTTCGCTGATACGGCGGAAAACGGTACTCCATGTGGAACTTGTGAGGTGGTGGAGCATGGTGAAGAACATCCCGCCCAAACCAAGTGTGACCCAAAATGCAAACGACACAAGGTAGGAATGAAAAAATTGTCCCGCATTCGTCAAATAGCCAACGGCGGATAGAATAAGCGCTAAAACACCAATGCCCATGGAGATATTCCCAAAAGAACCCGGTTGTGTTATCTGATATATTTTTGAATCGAACTTCATGGTAGATTCACCGTAGTTTGTAATTCGCGTACGTAAGAGACGATTGCCCAGCGGTCATCCACCGGAATCTGATGTTTGTAAGACGGCATAAGCACATTTCCGTTTGAGATGACAGAGAAAATTTGACCGTCCGGCATAGTTAACACTCTGTTTGAATGCATGGATGTTGCCGGCGGATAAACGTAATTTATCATCAGTCCCATTCCGTCACCGGTTGAACCATGGCAAGGTGTGCAGAAAATTTCGTATTGCTTACTGCCACGGAGAACAAAATCCGGTGAGTGTTCCATCGGGCTATTAATTACAAATGTTCCGGCATCATTTATTCCGGCATAATATACAGTGTTTTCATGTAAATCACCAATGGCAACGGTACCGTCAACCGGCATCCGCATTGCAGACCCATTCACAAAGAAATTACTTTTTCTATACGATTTATATTTTTCTTGTGTATCCATATTTTTTACAAGATGAACCGGCGGTTTCTCTGACGTTTCTCCACGAAAGCATCCGGCAAGTAAAATCAGAGAAATACTGATTAGCATTACATGGAGTAGCCGATTCATGCGTCTTCCTCCAAAATCTCAACATTGGAACCGCCAATGGATTTTAGAAAATCGGCTGTCGAATCCGGCTCAAATTTTGGATCATTTGCTTCAATACTTACATAAAATCCGTCGTTGGTTACTTTGGGGGAAAATCTGTCGGAATAAAATACCGGATGATGAAACATCGGTAAACGATTCAGTTTAAACATCCCAAAGACGGCTGCAAATGCAGCAAATAAAACAAAAAGTTCAAATGTGATAATAATGTAAGACTGCCAAGCAAAATAGGGTTTACCACTAATAATAATGGGGTAAGCAATGGAATGGGACCAAGACTGAAGCCCAAACCCAATTAATCCGCCAAGAATGGCAAAAAAAGCGATAATAAATCCAAGATGGGAGCGTTTCATCCCCATGGCTGCATCCATACCGTGGATGGGAAACGGAGAATGACAATCAAACTTTTTATAACCATTGTCCCGGAGATTTTCTGCGGCGTACATCAATGTTGCCGATGAGGAAAATTCAGCTAAAACACCAAGAGGTTTCTTCATGACTTACCTCCGTTATCTTGGTGATGAGGGTCTGCTTCGGGTAACACCGTTTTGACTTCTGCCATTGCAATCATGGGTAAAAATCGGATGAAGAGTAGAAACAGTGTGAAAAATAATCCGAAACTTCCGATAAATGTCATAATATCCCAAATCGTTGGTGAGAAATAATCCCATGAGGAGGGGAGGTAATCTCTGGCTAGTGATGTAACTACGATGACAAACCGTTCGAACCACATGCCGACATTGACTAAAATGGAAGCGACAAAAAGAAATGCCACATTATTTCGGAGTCGTTTCGACCAGAAAAATTGCGGAACAATAACGTTACAGGAAACCATAATCCAATACGCCCACGCATAATTGCCAAGCGCGCGATTAATAAAAGCGAAAGATTCAAATCCATTTCCGCTGTACCAAGCGATAAAGAATTCCATGGCATAAGAATATCCGACCATAGAACCGGTTAGCAGCATGACTTTTGCCATGAGAGAAAGGTGCTTTACGGTAATGAAATGTTCCAAATTGTACACTTTACGGGCGACGATGGCAAGGGTCATCACCATGGCGAAACCGGAGAAAATAGCACCGGCGACAAAATACGGCGGGAAAATCGTGGAATGCCATCCCGGAATAATTCCGGTGGCAAAATCTGAACTAACCACACTATGCACGGAGAGTACCAGTGGCGCCGAAAGTCCGGCAAGTACCAAATAGGCAAGTTCATAATGCTGCCATTGGCGATTTCCGCCCCGCCAACCGATGGCGAAAAATCCCAACACTTTTTTCCTCAACCCCTTTGCCCTGTCACGAAGAGTGGCAAGGTCTGGAATGAGACCGGTGTACCAAAATAATAATGACACCGTAAAATATGTACCTACAGCGAAAAAGTCCCATAATAACGGACTGCGGAAATTCGGCCACATTCCCATTTGATTCGGCACAGGAAAGAAATAGTAGATTAACCACACACGTCCAACGTGAATTGCCGGAAACAGCAATGCACAAATGACGGCGAACAGTGTCATGGATTCAGCAAAACGGTTAATGGATGTCCGCCACTTTTGTCTGAACAAAAACAGAATCGCAGAAATGAGCGTTCCAGCGTGACCAATGCCAACCCAAAAGACAAAATTGACAATCGCCCAACCCCAACCGACAGGATTATTCAATCCCCAAATTCCAACGCCTTCCCAAAAAAGGTAACCGATAGAACCAAGTAAAATGAGCAAGACCGAAACGGCCAAGCCGAAAAAGATGTACCATTCTTTAGGCGGTTTTATCTCCGTAATTCGGCTAATGGAATCGGTGATGGATTTAAACGTCTGATTGCCGATAATCAACGGTGGGTCTGATATGTGAGAATTTTTAATGGTGTTACTCATTTCGATTCCAATCCGAAAAGATTTATTGTGGAAATAGAAAAAATGTTACGGTTTGTCATTGTAAAAATCAGGTTCTTCACATTAGCGTTCATTCGCGTAATTAGCGGTTTAAAGAATGAACTCATGATAATTCACTCCGGTGCAAGTCCGGGTTAGGATTTCGAAGTTTTGCCAAATAGGTTACACGGGGCTGTGTGTTAATTTCACCAAGAAGTGCATAATTCCGATTTTGCTTTTTCAATTTAGAAATTTGGCTTTCCGGGTTAGAAATGTCGCCAAAGACAATGGCATCCGTCGGACAAGATTGCTGACAAGCGGAAATAACGTCACCATCCTGCAAATCGCGCCCTTCGTTTTTCGCTTCAATTTTACCCTGATTAATCCGCTGAACACAGAATGTACATTTTTCCATCACCCCGCGGAATCGCACCGTCACATCCGGGTTTTGCACCATTTGGACGATTTCCGGTAAATCTTTTGTAAAGTTGTAATAGTTAAACCGCCGAACTTTATACGGACAGTTATTTGCACAATATCGTGTACCGACACAGCGATTATACGTCATTCCGTTGATGCCGTCTTCAGAATGCGTAGTGGCTGCCACCGGACAAACCTGCTCACACGGCGCCATTTCGCAATGTTGACAATTGAGTGGCTGCACGACCATTTCAGGATTATCCATATCTCCGGAATAATATCTGTCCATCCGCATCCAGGACATTTCACGACCTTTTTCCACCTGTTCTTTTCCGACGATCGGAATATTATTTTCTCCCTGACACGAAACGGAGCAGGCATTACATCCGGTGCATAAATTTAAGTCAATCGCCATTCCCCACTGCGGACCTTTATCATACTGAAATTCGTCCCACATAGAAACTAACGGAACGGAAGAATCATGTTCCTGTACGAAATCAGGGTGATGTTTATATTCATCCAGAGTGGCTTCGCGAATAATTTCCGGCAGCCTGTCTTGAATGGCATCCGCTGCAAGTTTTTCTATGTCTAACCCGTGATGGTCTTGCGTGGTGGCAAGGACAGCGGTTCTTCCGGTCGGTGAAATTGTGATATTTCCCGATGCCCAAAGCGTATTTGTATTGCGGATGGCGTAGGCATTTCCCCCGACACCATTCCCGATTCTACCGGAGGCTGTTCTGCCGTATCCCAATTCAATAGAAATGGATTTGTCCGCATGTCCGGGCATAATCCAGACGGGGAGTTCTACCGTATTTCCATTCTGCGTAAGAGAAATAATGTCGCGGTTTTTCACGCCCATTTCTTTGGCAGTAGAATGACTCATGAGCGCTGCATTATCCCACGTGATTTTGGTGATGGGGTCCGGTGTTTCCTGCAGCCAGCCATTATTGGCAAACCGACCGTCGAAAACGGAAGGCGATGTTTTAAAGACGACTTCAAAATCCGCATCTGCGGAAAATGGGTTGTTCTTCAAAACGCTTTTTAGTTTGGCATGAGACAGGAATGGGTTCGCCGGTTTAATTATATTTTTAGTGAACACACCATCGTGTAAAACTTTTCGCCAAGCGGATGTAAAATTCTCTCCTAGAAATGTTTTCCATGTCGTCTGTACCACATCATAGCCGGCGGGGAATTTACCATCGGCTTTAACGATAGCAGCCAAACATTCGACAAAACTAATTCCGCCGAATAATGGTTGAATTTGTGGTTGCGTAATGCCGGAAATACCGTCGGCTGTTTTTGTATCTCCCCATGATTCTAATGCGTGGGCAAGTGGTAACGTCCATTCGGCAAATTTGGACGTTTCATTCAAATGCGAACTAATGTGAATGGTATGATTTACGTATTTAAGTGCTTCCGAAAAACCAAAATCAGCCGGAGCATTATACACCGGATTTCCGCCAAACATAATGAGGGTGGAAACATCACCATCTTTCATAGATGTGGCTATTTTTTTAAATGCGTCAGTTTGCGGGCGGTTGGTATCATCTGCGGAATAATAATCAATGGTTGCGCCGCGATTTTTTAAGGCGTAGTTGATGGAAAACACCAGCGCATGAACATTAGTAGACTGTCCTCTTCCGGCAACGACTAACGATTGTTTTTTATTTTGTATTAAATCTTTGGCAACTGCTTTCAACCAAGTGGAATTAAAGGAATGGCTTTTGTATTTAGACAACACACTGACACCGGGGATGGACAGTCCTTGCGCTTTTAGTTCAAAAGCAAGCGCGACGGTAAATGCGCCTATATTTTGATGACGTAAACGGTAGCGATGATCAGCCATGCCGCCGGTAACCGATAGAGAATTTTCCACTACATACAGACGGTTCATGGAATCATTTTCATCCACAACTCTCCGTCCGTTTGCAAAATCGCCGGTATGGCGAATGGCGTTACTTTCCGTATTTAAGAAATCGGAATCCAGAGATAAAATAACGTTCGCCTTATCATAATGATACACCGGGCGATATTCATTTCCGGTGGCAAGACTAATTCCGTCATAAATTGTTTCATCGCTGACGGGCTCCCACGTTACCCAATTGGCATTTGGAAATTTGGCTAAAAAGTCTTGTTTGAGTCGAATAAATGTTGGTGAATTTACCGCTTCGGTCAAAACAGCTAATCCGTCCCCTTTGGAGTCGGCGAATTCAGTCGAAAGTTCTTTCCACGCCAACGCAAAGTCGTCGAGTTTGGCTTCATTGTTATTATGAAGAACAGATTGTGCTCTGTCCGGGTCGTACATATCCAAAATAGACGCCTGTAGCCACGCATTGGATTTCCCTAAAGTGGTCGGGTGTTTAGGGTTTCCTTCCAGCTTGGTAGGGCGACCTTCGTGATTTTCTACGACAATTCCATAGGAATCCAGACCGAAAGACAAATTTGTGGAATAATATTTTGGGATACCTGGGATGATTTCTTCCGGTGCTACAACGTAAGGGATAATTTTTTCCACCGGACGCCGGCAGCCTGCAAGACCGGCTAACGCAAACGAAGCTCCCATAAGTGTAAGGAATTTTCGCCGTGACATTCCATCGGGAATATCCATGGTTCCATCCGGAAATTCATGTTGTAAATATTTTTGAAATTCAGGCGAATTATCTATCTGTTCTAAACTACGCCAGTATGTTTTTCCGTTCATATCATTTTTCATCGGTGGCACCCCGAACAATCGGTGGGCGGTGTAATGTCTAATTCATTTACCATCCAAGATCCGTAGGAAAATTGGTCATCGGGTGGGATCCATTGTGTATTGGTAAGTTGGTCCATAGGACGCAGATGCATTTCCGGATTTCGGTGACAGTCCAAACACCATCCCATACTTAAACTTTTTTCCTGTGAGACGATTTCCATCGATGCCACATCGCCGTGACATGAGCTGCATCCAACACCAACATTCACATGGGCGCTATGGTCAAAATACACATAATCCGGTGATTTGTGAACGCGAATCCACTCAATGGGCTGACCATCCGCCCAACTGCTGACGACCATCCGTAGATTGGTACTGTCTTTTTTTACAGCCGTATGGCAGTTCATACATGTTTGTGTTGGAGGCACACCGGCAAAAGCGGACTTATCAACACTTGTGTGGCAATAGCGGCAATCCATTTCAAGTTCGCCCGCATGAAATTTATGACTGTACGGAATAGGCTGAACAGGAGCGTACCCCACATCCGTGAATTCCGGAGACCCCCAATACCAGAAAGAAAATGTAATTACAACGATAAGTGATACAAGTCCTCCAAAAATTATTGAAGGAAGTGTATTTGTCCATTTTGGAAATAATTGTGCCATTCGTTATGTTAGTGTTTCTGCAAATCAGTTAAGTAAATCGATATCTCTGTAATCTGTCTATTTATTGAAAATGAATAGAGCAAGGTTACAATTTTTGGTCGTTTGCATTCAACAGAAAAAACAAACATTTTTATGTTCCCTCCACAATGATTCGCTTCATTTGTTGATACTGTACGGAACCTTCATTCCATAGAATATTCAAATTCCAGACACCCGGAGCTAAATCAATTTTCTGAAGACCATTTTTTGTAAACGAAATAGGAATATTTTTGTCCATGTTAATGGAATTTGGTCGCTTTAGTGAAATTAAACCTTGAATAGATGCCACCCTTGAACGGTGAGTTTGGATAATTAACAATTCTGATGCAGGTAAAATCAAAAACAAATTTCCGTCAGTTTTTGTTCTGTTTATTCGTTCAATCGTCTCTTGATATTTGATACCTTTTTCATAATAATCTTCAGTCACAAGCGAATCCATATTTGATGCCGAAAAAGGGATGAACCAAATAAAGAACAAAATGGTTCCGCTAATGGTTACGATTAATCCGGTGGGCCACCATAAATCTTTGCGCATCATTTTATTCCCGGGCTGATAAATGAGCTGCGAACGGTTTGAATTAATTTCTCACCAACAAGGACTTCAAACTCCAAGGGAGTGGCGACATGCTGAATCTTTTCCGGTGAGAGATACACAAAGAATGCTGTTTGGAGCAATCCTTCCGGTTTAACAATCATGTCGGATGTAATGGTCCGTATTTTTCCATGAGATGGGTTTTTCAAAACAATTGTTGGTGTTACTTCATCAAATGTTTTGTTAGCGATTTGCACATTAAATAAATTTGAGATTTGCCCATCAGCCATTTTTTGAAATGTAGAACCGGGTGTGCGTAAAATAGTAGCTTCGATGGGTTGACGTGTCGTTAGGAAAAACGTAACAAGACTTAACAAGATGAGTAAGATGGCGGAATATCCAATGGTTCGCGCATTGAAGATTTTTTCCACACCATTTTTTATTCCGTTAAATGATGCATATCGAATCAAACCGGTTGGCTTTTTGATCTTTGTCATGATGGAATCACACGCATCCATACATGCGGTGCAATTGATACATTCCAATTGCGTCCCATTGCGGATATCAATTCCGGTTGGACACACATCTACGCAATGATGACAATCAATGCAATCTCCACCTTCAGTTTTTTTCTTTGTGCGGGGCTCACCTCTTAAAAAATCGTAATGGACTAGAATAGATTTTTCATCAAGAAGCACGCCCTGCAATCGCCCATACGGACAAACCAGTGTGCAAATTTGCTCACGAAAGCTAGCGTAAACCCAATAGAGAAACCCGGTAAAGAACAGCATGGCAACAAATCCGCCCGTGTGTTCGGATATCGGTTCTGTCATGATTTTAAACAGTTCATCGATTCCAACTATCCATGCCAACAGACTGTTTGTAATCATCCATGATAAAATAATAAAAATACCATGCTTGAGTGATTTTTTGAAAAACTTGGTTGGGTTGTTTGGTTCGGCATTCAGTTTTATTTGTTGCCTTGCATCGCCTTCAATCCAATATTCTATTTTGCGGAATACCATCTCCATGAATATTGTCTGCGGGCATGCCCAGCCGCACCATATCCTCCCAAATATAACGGTAAACAAGATGATAAATAAAAGGAGAGAAATCATCATGAACAGAAAAATATGGAAATCCTGCGGCCAAAACCCCACACCGAACAAATAGAATTTTCTGTTTATGATATCGAACAAAAATAAAGGGCGTCCGCTTACGGAAACAAATGGAAGTCCAAACATTAAACTTATTAGAATGAATGCAACGATTTGTCGATAGGTGTTATACCTGCCTTTTGGCTTGTGCGGGTGCACCCAAACGCGCTTGCCTTCGTCACTTACGGTGGAAATATGATCTCTGAAGTTGTCTGTATCCATTGAGTATTAGTCGCTAGTCATTGGGTAAATAAAACTGAAAGCTTAATCTAAATTATTCGCCACAAAATGCACAGAACGCACAAAGGGCCATTATAAAGGGATTTATGAGAAAAACACAATTTTATATTTGTTAAATTAATTTTATTCTTTGTTTTCTTTATCATTAATAATATTTGTGTTTATCTGCGTTTATCCGTGGCTGATAAATTAATCAAGTTAAATACTGAAAACTAAAATGTCCGTAATTGTTGGTTTTTAGCTTTTTATATTTTAACTTTTTCATGGGTATTGGAAATTGGGTAAAATAGGGAAGATGGAAAATGGGAAAAAACTACACATCTTCCATCTCACATTTTCATAATTATTCGTATAAATCGCCTTCCGGTGCTTTTTGATTGAGTGGGTTTGTCCCCTGCAAGGATAAAATATAATCCGAAACCTGACTTATTTCATCGTCACTTATGATCCCTTTCCAAGGAATCATCCCTTTTACCGGAACGCCTGCATTTATTATCTGAATTAAGTCAGCTTTCTTGTTGCCGTGAATCCAATATTTATCGGTAAAGTTTGGACCGATAAGTCCTTCACCGCGCTGCCCGTGACAAACCGCACAGTTTTGAATGAAAACGTTTTTTCCGCCTACAGCAGCAAACACAGGTTCTGAAGCGATTTCTGTTTTGGCTGTTTCTAACGCTTGAGCCATTGCGGATAATCCGCCGTCCATCATTGTCAGCTGTTCAGGTGTTGCTTTTGTTTTTGCTTCAGCAATTAGGCGTTCAAATGGTACGTCTTCACCGATATAATTTCGGAACTTTGCACGCATCCTTGGGACCAACTTTTCCGGGAACATCGCAAAAGGTGACTGATATCCAAATGCATCGGAAGTTGATTCTTCTCCGATAACAACGCCCGCTACAGATGCCATCTCAAACTCATATTCCGCAGAGGAATCCATCCCCATGTCAAATACGTGATAATAGAGAAGATATACCACCGAAAAAACGATGGTAATATTGAATAAGTGTACCCACCATGGCGGTAAATCATTATCTAATTCCTGAATCCCGTCGTAATCATGATCCAATAAAACATCTTTTTCTTTAATCATTTGTAATACTCCTTGAATTTTTTATGTCATCGTTCATAGGCAAATTCTCCATGTGTTTTATGAATGGATTTTTCATGCGAAATGTCCAAACAAGTATGCCGATAAAAAACACGAAAAATAGGACCATTGACGTGATTTGATACCCATTGTATTCCTCAAATGTAATCAGTTGATTGAACATTAGTTATCACCTTTTATATCCGTACCCATTCGCTGGAGATATGCAATTAATGCAACAATTTCCGTATTCCATTCCGCTTCGGGGACGCCCTGCATTCTCAATGTTTCGGCAACGATTTTTGCTTGGGATGTGAGATCTTCTATCGCCAACTCATCGAATCCATCAGGATAGGGAACTCCAAGTGTTTGCATGGCTCTTATCTTTGCAGGAGTGATTTCCAAATCAATTGGATTTTTCAAGAGCCAATGATAAGATGGCATAATTGTTCCGGGTGAGGTGGTTTGAGGGTCTTTCATGTGGTTATAATGCCACGCATCAGGATATTTTCCGCCAATGCGATGAAGGTCAGGCCCCGTACGTTTTGAACCCCATTGGAACGGATGGTCGTAAACAAATTCTCCTGCTTTTGAATATTCTCCATAACGTTCTGTTTCGGAACGGAAAGGTCGAATTTGCTGGGAATGACACACATAACATCCTTCACTGACGTAAATATCTCTTCCTTGCAGCTCAAGAGGTGTATAAGGTTTCACGCTTGAGATTGTAGGCACATTGGATTTCACAATATATAATGGTACAATTTCAACCAATCCTCCGATGGCGACTACAACGGTTGCAATGACAAAGAATTGAATTGGTCGGCTTTCAATCCAGCGATGCCAATGCCCGGGTGTTTCTGTTTCTGTCTTTTCTAATGCGGGAGCTTGCGCTTCCTCTTCTTCAATCAGAGTACCGGATTTGACTGTTTTATACAAATTGTAGTACAAAACACATATTCCAATGAAATAGATAGTGCCACCAAATGCGCGGACAGCATACATGGGTATTAATTGTGTAACCGTTTCAAGAAAATTCGGATACTGCAAGAAACCTTCAGCAGTAAACTGTTTCCACATCAACCCCTGTGTGATTCCACCCCAATACAACGGAATTGCATAAAATATTAATCCAAGTGTTGAGAGCCAAAAATGGAGATTTGCTAATTTTACAGAATATAGTTTTGTGGCAAAAATTCTTGGGATCAGCCAGTATAAAACACCAAATGTCAGCATTCCGTTCCATCCCAATGCCCCGATATGAACGTGACCGATGGTCCAATCTGTATAATGTGATAATGCGTTCACACTTTTAATTGACATCATAGGACCTTCAAATGTGGACATCCCGTAAGCGGTAACTGCCACGACCATCATTTTCAAGATGGGGTCCTGACGAACCTTATCCCACGCACCGCGAAGAGTGAGAAGTCCATTCAACATCCCTCCCCATGATGGGGCAATTAGCATCAATGAGAAAACCATCCCAAGTGATTGTGCCCAATCGGGTAGAGACGTATAGAGTAAGTGGTGTGGACCAGCCCAAATATAAAGAAATATCAACGCCCAAAAGTGAATAATCGATAATCGATATGAATAGATTGGTCTCTTGGCAGCCTTTGGAAGGAAATAATACATCAAACCCAAATACGGTGTTGTAAGGAAAAATGCCACGGCATTATGTCCGTACCACCACTGAACCAAGGCATCTTGAACCCCGGCATAAACAGGATAGCTTTTAAGGAATGAAACCGGCAATTCTATAGAATTAAAGACATGAAGTAATGCAACAGTAAAAAACGTAGCTATATAAAACCAGATGGCGACATACAAATGTTTCTCTCTTCGTTTCATGATAGTTCCAATCATGTTAATGCCGAAGATGATCCAAATGACAGCGATGGCAATATCGATGGGCCATTCCAACTCGGCATATTCTTTGCTGGTTGTGATTCCAAACGGTAACGTGAGCGCAGCGCTGGTAATAATTCCTTGCCAACCCCAAAAATGGATTTTGCTTAACACATCACTGAACATCCGTGCTTTTAACAATCGTTGCAGGGAGTAATAAACGCCCATAAAAATTCCATTCCCGACAAATGCGAAAATAACTGCATTTGTGTGTAGCGGACGTAATCGTGAAAATGTTAGCCAGGATATATCAAAATTCCAAAACGGGTTAGTCAGTTGTAGAGCAATTTGAACTCCAACCAGCATACCGACTATTCCCCAAAAAATGGTCGCATAAGCAAAATCCCTTACAATTTTATTATCGTAACGAAATGTTTCAATTCCCATGTGTTATCTCCTAGCGATTTACTTACTTTTTGTTGAATTATTATCGTCCATTATTGAACGAATAGAGGGCGTATATGAATCATCATATTGCCCGCTTCGCACTGCCCAAAAAAATGATAAAAGAAATCCTATTGCCATGAACAGACTGACTGATATAAGTAGTATCAGTATTTTCATAATTTGTGAGCTGATGAATTATTTAGGTTAGGCTCAAACATTTTTTTCGTGCAGTAATCAAATCATCTTCCTTAAAAAGGAATGATGAAGTAAACGTATTTTTTAGCGAATGATGAATATCTTTTTCCATGTTTAAAAAATAAAGATGCACTTTGCACATATCTACTAATGGACAAATTCCCGGATCAACGATACAGTCGTTCATGGTGGAATTAAATCCCATCGCTTCAAGTATATTATAGAATGATATGGTGTTTGGATCCTTTGCCAGAGCAATCCCACCATTTCTGCCACGGTAGGATTTCAAAATTCCGGTTTTCTGTAATTTGTGTGCAATCTTTGATGTGATGGAATGGCTGATCATCAAAAGGCGGGATACGTCTGAAATTGAGCGATAGCCATCCGGATATTGTGAGCCCAAAAACGCTGCAATGCGAATTGCGTAATCGTATTCCCGTTTGATGAAGCTGTTGTACTTGGACATATTTAATACAATACCAACGTAGTAATGTATTACAAAAATATTACAAAATAAAAGAGTTTGATTGTCTTATTTAACCTAAACTGATTGTCTATGGGCAGTGTCCTAAATGAAGGAAATGCATGAATCATTCCATTTCTCCGCTTTTAAAATCCTACAACAACCAATCCATCTCTAAATCGCTACACCATTCATCCCAACCCCTGCCTGCGGCAGGCAGGCTAATCCTAATCCTTATCCAACCTCCTCTTAATCCGTCACCTCCGCAAAAGAAACCGAACAGATCCTGTTGAAAATGCTATAACGCTGATGGAGCTTATTGGCATCAAAATGGCAGAAATAACAGGGGAGAGGAGACCTTGCACAGCGAAAGTCAATCCAACGACATTATACAGAAGGGAAATGAAAATACTTGCGTAAATGATGTACATTGCCTTGGATGAAAAGGATAAAAACCTGGATAGTTCATGGAAAGCACCGGATTCCAAAATAGTATCTGATGCAGGTGAAAACAGATAAATATCATCAGAAATAGAAATACCAACATTACTGCTTTCCAACGCACCGGCATCATTCAATCCGTCGCCGATCATGGCAACAATTTCACCTTTTGATTGTAAATCTTGAATGTGATGTTTTTTATCGAATGGACTTTGGTTGAACTTTACGTTTGTTGTTTTCCCAAATATGTTTGTAAGGGCATCGGCTTCGCTGTCATTATCGCCGGTGAGGATAGAAATTCCATATCGTTTTTTAAGGGATTCAATGATTTTGCTCAATCCTTTGCGATACTGATTGGTGAATAAAAAATATCCAATCCATACATCATTTATAGTGATTTGAACAGATGTTTTAGGAAGCTCTATTTTCTGAATTCCGCAAAAATCTGCAGAACCAAGCATGATTTTATTTCCGTTTACAACCCCGAATATACCTTTCCCGGGAATTTCCTCATATTTTGAAACAGATGAGAAATTATTTTCATTGAAATGGTTTACGATATGCCGACTCAACGGATGGGACGAATTCGCAGCTAGTGATATAATATTGTTTTTATTTTGTGTGGACATTGCGGTTTTATCGGCAGAGACAAATGTAACATCTGTCTGCCCTGAATGGGTAATCGTACCGGTTTTATCAAAAACGATATGAGAAATTTTGGAGAGTTTTTCCACAACATCAGCGTTTTTTAAATAGAATTTCTTTCGTCCGAAAATGCGAATGGTGTTTCCCAATGTAAATGGTGCAGACAACGCTAACGCGCAGGGACAGGCGACAATCAGAATTGATGTTATCACATGAACGGTTTTGGTCGGATCCGCCATAAGCCAGTACAGTCCCGAAAAGCTGGCGATGGTGAGTACCGCCATGGTAAAATATTTACTGACGGTATCCAAGGTGGATGAGATGGTTGCCTTCGCCGTTTTATCTTCCTGATTCCACAACTGTGTGAGATAGCTTTGCGATACACTTTTCACGACTTCTGCTTCGGCAATTGCCCCCACCAATCGTCCTCCGGCGTAGACGGTATCTCCGGGATGCAGTGTTTTCGCTTTGGATTCGCCGGTGACAAAACTGTAATCAATTTGGGCATCATTTTTTAGCAGGATGGAATCTGCCGGAATCAGTTCACCATTCCGAATGATGATTCTATCTCCCACATTCAGCTTTGCCAAAGGGATGGATTGTTCGCCATCAGGAGTATTTTTCATCACGGCTAATGGGAAATAAGATTTGTAATCGCGTTCAAATGACAGTGAATCGAAGGACTTTTGTTGGAATATTTTCCCGAGGAGTAGAAGAAAAACTAATCCGGTGAATGAATCCATAAACCCGGGTCCCACGCCAAAGAGGATTTCATATGCACTTCTTGAAAAGAGGGCGATAATCCCGATGGCGATGGGAATATCAATATTAATAAATCGCTTTTTTATACCAAGAAAAGCGGAGCGAAAGTAATCCGTAGAACTGTAGAACAAAACCGGAAGCGCCAGAACGATATTCAGATATCGGAAAAATTGTTGTAACCCATCCAAATTTCCGGATGGACTAAAATATTCCGGAAAACTAAATAGCATAATATTGCAAAATGAAAACCCCGCCACGCCTAATTTCATAATCATAGTGCGATTGAAAGCCGGCTCAATATTTTCGGATATGGACTGAAAACTGATATGTGGCTCATATCCAATGGAAATCAACAATTCGACAATCTCCCGAAGTGAAATACTATCGTGCTTGTAAGTAATCGCACATTCATTTTTCAGAAAATCGACTGTTGAATGCGTTATTTCCGGGCGAATTTTGTAAAGTCGTTCCAAAATCCAAACGCAGGATGCGCAATGCATTCCCGGAATATTAAATGTTATTTTGCTAATGTTATTATCTTTAAAATGAATAAGACTTTTTTGGATATCTTCGTCATCAAGATATGCGTAGCGATGTTGATGTCCCGATTCCACAGGGATGTTTCCGGGGGTACTTTCTAAATCATAATATTGGCAAAGGTCATCAGTCCCCAATATCTCATAAGCGATTTTACACCCGTTACAGCAGAAATATTTATCAAATGATTTAACGGGATTTTGACCGCAATCTGCGCCGCAGTGGTAACAAACATTGGCTTTTGACATGGAATTATTTCACCACCGCAATTTCTTCGCAGCATTCGTCACGGTGCATGGGACCTTTATCCCATTTTTGTATTCCCTTGTAAATGGTTAATCCGCCAAAAACAATGACAAGGACAGCCGTTACTTTCAGTAATATATTTCGGAATTTCATGGTTAAGATATTTGTACTGAATCCAAAAATCAACAGCACAGGAAATGTCCCTAAACCAAATGCAGCCATGATCATTGCGCCGCTAATAATAGACCCGCTAGAAGCAGCGACCGCGCCGGCGATGTACACCGGTCCGCATGGAATGAATCCCAACATTAACCCAAGAATAAATATATTTTTTTTATTCACCTTTTTTAAAGTGCGCTGAATAAATCGCTGGTAATGCCCAAGTAAGGGGAGTTTAGCGAGGTGGAGAACGGGGAAAAGACCAACCAATTCAAATCCAAGCAGAATCATGACAATTCCGGCAAAAATAAAGAGCAAGTTTTGAAGATTAAACACAGCCAGTGCAAATGTTGTAGTGCTGCCTAAAAGTCCGAAACCGGCACCAATAAACGCGTATGTTACGATTCGACCGCTATGATATAAAATATGAGGAAAAATCATTGAACGCCGATTATTTTGCCTGTCGATATTGACGGAATACGCCATGATAAAGCCGCCACACATTCCAATACAGTGGCTGATGCTTGTGAGCAGGCCCATGGCGAACATGGCATATATGTTTTGAAAGTCCATCTTACAAGTTACGCAATCAGACTCATACATTAGAAAATATTCCAAGATAAATTTTTTTGACAACCTTTCTATCATGATCTGTGTCTAAATTTCAACTTGTTCACAATAGGAAAAATAATGCTTAAAACCATATTGATTGTTCTAATTCCCGCTTTCATTTTAGCGGAAAGCGCTTACTTCCAGCAGGATGTTAAATATACCATCGAAGTCACGCTGGATGATTCTGCGCATACGCTTACAGCGCATGAAACGTTGATTTATACGAACCATTCACCGGACACGCTGGAGTTTATCTGGTTCCATCTCTGGCCAAATGCCTATAAAAATACCGAAACCGCCTATGCGAAACAAGCATTCAAAAATGGCTCAACCCGGTTTTATTATGCCAAGGATGAAAACCGTGGATACATTGACAATCTTGATTTTTCTATAGAGGGAACTCCCGCGGAATGGGCGTTCCACGAAGAATGGATCGATGTGGCTAAAGTCATGCTTCATCAACCGTTATTGCCGGGTGAGAGTATTACAATCGAAACCCCGTTCTTCGTCAAGCTACCGAAAGTGTACTCACGATTAGGACACACGGGTAAACATTATGAAATAACGCAATGGTATCCGAAACCTGCTGTGTATGACCGCAATGGCTGGCATCCGATGCCATACTTGAATATGGGTGAATTTTACAGCGAATTCGGAACCTTTGACGTGAAGATCACACTCCCTGAGAATTACCGTATCATGGCAACCGGCGATTTGGTGAATGGCGAAGCAGAATTTGTTTGGCTGGATTCTCTCGCGATAGAGGGAGACGCACTTCATACCTTGGATAAAAAAGAGTTCAAAAAGAAGATGAAAGTGCTCTCCGGCAGAAAAAAATCAAAGCTTGGATTATTAAAAAAGGATGATGGCAGAGAAATTCCTGAAGAAAATACCAAAACAAAAACACTGCATTTTCGTCAGGAAAACGTTCATGATTTTGCCTGGTTTGCCGATCCGAAATGGATCGTGCGAAAAGGGGAGCTGAAATTAGCAGACTCCACCAGAACAGTGACGTTGTGGAGCATGTATCTTCCGAAAAACGCCGAACTTTGGGAAAAATCTTTAGAATATATTCACGATGCCGGCTACTGGTACAGTGAGTTTTACGGAGACTATCCATACAATCACATCACGGCGGTGGATGGTGATATGTCCGCAGGAGGAGGGATGGAATACCCGAATATTACCGTCATCTCCAGTGGCGGTTCCAAAGATTTACTGGAGTTTGTCATCATGCACGAAGTGGGACACAATTGGTTTTACGGCATTTTAGGTTCAGATGAACGGGAACACGCCTGGATGGACGAGGGATTGAATGAATATGCCAATATCAAATATTGGGAGAAAAAATATCCCGAACGGAACGGACAAATTATTGTGCAGGATTTTATCCAGAACAAATTAGGAATAGCCAAACACATTGATTTCCGCTGGATGATGGGCTATATGGGTTATGCCGGACGTGCTATCTCCGGTGATGATCAACCCATAGAACTGCCGTCAGTCGATTACCACCCGGGGAATTACGGGTCAATTGTGTATGCGAAATCTGCTATCGTATTGCGGTTCTTACAGCATTATTTAGGTGAACAGAAAATGGACAAGATCATGCAGGATTACTACGAAACATGGAAGTTCAAACATCCGCAGCCGGGCGATTTTCGATCCTTGGTAGAATCACATCTTGATGAAGATTTGAGCTGGTTTTTTGATGACCTGATCAATGATACGAAAGTTATAGATTATGCGATTGAGAAGGACGTGAATGGTATCGTCTTGAGGAATAACGGAACAATAACCTGCCCGGTAGAAGTAGCTTATTACGATGCAGAAGGTAATGAAATCGGTAACGAATGGCATCGCGGAATTTCATCAACTAAACAGATTGAGATGCCGGAGAATGCCGTAAAAGCGGTGATCGATCCGACAGACCAAATGCCCGATATCCGTCGGACGAACAATTCCACGAAGCGCCCGATCAAATTCCACTTTGTTTTTGACCAGCCCGATTATGGAAAAAAAGAATGGTACTGGCTCCCATGGCTCATTGGAAATACATATAACGGTGCGACACCGGGGCTCGTGCTTTACAGCGGATTTATCCCGACCTATGATTACGGGATCAGTCTTGTTCCGATGTGGGATTTTAAGCATGAACGTCCGATTGGTTTAATGAGCGGAAAGAAAACCTGGTATAAGATGTTTGGATTTCGGTCGCTCACACTCGGTGGTGGATTTTCTGAATTTGGGAATCGATCAAGTCAGAAACTGTCTTTCGACGGAGTAATAAAAAAACCGATTGTTTCCACGCCGACTATTATCCTAAACGGAGTGTTGTATCATCACAATCTGACCGGTGAAATGCTGGACCCCACATATTATGATGACGGAGAGTTTGTTGTATCGACGTTGGGTGTCGCGTATTCAAACCGAACAAACCCGCTGATTAATTATCAAGCTTCCGCCAGAATGATGACCGGGTTCGGCGATAACAGCTTTACAAAAGTCCATTTTTCTGCTAACGTTCATCGTCGCTGGACGCAAACAATTCGTTCCGGGTTACGGTTCTGGATCGGAGGGTATATCGGTGAAAGTTCAGCTCCGAAGCAATATCGCACCTATCTTGGGGGCGGAGTGGACCCCAATTTCGAAAACAGGATGGTTTTTGATCGTTCGGCAAATGCAGCCAATATTTATAATATTTTGGATGAACAATTTGTAGAGGACGGTCCTTCGCTACATGGACGAGCCGCTGATGAAAACGGTCCGATTATTTCGGAAGAGTTATCTTGGGGTGTGAATTTCAGTCAATCCGTGCCTAAGCTGCCTTTTAGTTTGTTTGCCGATATCGCCGGGGCATCTGATTTGGGCGAAACGTATATCGATGCCGGGTTGAAGTTTAATCTGGCTAATATCAAAATCTATATTCCGTTGTATCAAAGCTGGGATGAGAATCAAACTCCGGAAGATTTTGGCTGGGTCAAAGACCGAATGCGCTTTGAGATAGGAATGCCGAATATGCGGTTTGGGCGATAGAAAATATATACCGCAATTTTCTTAAACTTCTGTAACTTCCGCCCCGAAAATTCATCATATTATTCACAAAATATTAAAGGTAAACGATTATGACAACCCATTCATTTCAAACTGAAGTCAGTCAGTTACTTCATCTGATTATCCATTCTTTGTATTCACATAAGGAGATTTTCTTACGTGAATTAGTGTCCAATTCTTCCGATGCGTTGGATAAATTAAAATATTTAACGCTGACAGATGATGCCCATAAGGACGCAGCTTTTGAACCAAAAATCGATATTTCTTATCAGGATGGTGATGCTAAAACACTGACGATCTCTGATTCCGGAATTGGGATGAACGAAGAAGATCTGAAAGAAAATCTGGGAACGATCGCGCGCTCCGGAACGAAAAACTTTTTGAACAAATTGACCGGCGATGCCAAAAAAGATTCCTCTTTAATTGGTCAGTTCGGAGTAGGGTTTTATTCCAGTTATATGGTGGCTGACAGTGTAGAAGTCATCAGCCGCAAAGCCGGAGAAGATGATGCGTGGAAATGGACCAGCGACGGAAAATCCGGTTACGAAATTGAAAAGACGGTACGAAAATCTGCCGGCACAGATGTAATTCTCCATCTGAATGATGAGGGGAAGGAATATGTCAATCGCTGGGAAATTCAAACAATCATAAAAAAATATTCCAACCATATTCCGTTTCCAATCCATCTGCATTATGAAGACACTCAGTACGATAAGGATGGAAAAGAGACGGGAAAAGAGCAAAAAGAAGATCAGATTAACGATGGGACTGCGTTTTGGAAACGTTCGAAATCGGAGTTGAAGGAAAAAGATTATAACGAATTTTATAAATCCATCAGCACGGATTTTGAAGACCCGATGCTGTATTTCCACACTCGTGCAGAAGGAGCACTTGAATACACCACGTTATTTTACATTCCGAAAAAAGCTCCGACGGATTTGTTTTATGCGGATTATAAACCCGGAGTAAAACTTTATGTGAATCGAGTATTTATCACCGATGACGATAAAGAACTCATGCCGGTGTGGATGCGGTTTTTGCGGGGAGTAATTGACTCCGAAGACCTACCGTTGAATATCAGCAGAGAAATCCTACAACAGAATCGCATCATGGCAAAGATTAAAAAGAATTCTGTGAAAAAATTAATTAAAGAGTTTGGAAATTTGGCGAATACAGACTCTAAAAAATACATCGAATTTTATGAAGAATACGGTCGTACGTTAAAAGAAGGCGTGGCGCAGGATTTTGAAAATAAGGATAATTTGATTGATCTGTTGCGGTTCAAATCCACCAAAGTCGACGGCTACACAAGTTTGGCGGAATATCTTGACCGGATGCAAGATGACCAAAACATCATCTACTACATCACGGGGGAGAAAGAAGGAAGTCTGCGTAACTCTCCGCTACTAGAAATGTATAATAACAAGGATGTGGAAGTCCTGATCATGGATGATGAAATTGATGAATTGGTCATGCCGTCCATCCCAAAATACAAAGAGAAGGAACTTCGTTCGGTGAACCGCAGCGATGCCGCGGATGAATTAAAATCCGATGATGAAAAGTCCAGCGAAAAAGAGCTGAAACCGTTACTAAAAAAGATCAAGAAAGTCCTGGGCGATAAAGTCAAAGATGTTGTGGCGTCGACGAGGTTGAGTGATTCACCGTCCGTGATTGTGGCAGATCAAAACGATCCGACCGTACAGATGCAGGAAGTCTTACGTGCCATGGGGCAAACCGCGCCACAGGATGTAAAACCCATCCTTGAGATTAACCCAACTCACGCTGTTGTAAAAAAGATGCAGGATATGCGGAAAAGTAAAGCATTTGATGACGCGGCGATGTTGTTACTTGAACAAGCTTTGTTATTGGAAGGTGTGAAGTTGGACAATCCGCCGGAATTTGTTTCACGGTTGAATTCCATCCTTGGAAAAGCTTTATAGTCTCAATTTATATCATATAATCATAGACATAATTTATGGCCGAAGCCGCTCATTTTACGTTTCGGAAAAAGTAACTATATTCATGTTTGATAAATTGATTAAATTCTATGGGGGATATTGCATTCTTTTTGAACATAATACCAACGGAGTATCACTAATATGATAAAGTGGGATAAAAAAACATTTATTAAGCATTTGCGTGAAACCAGTAGTAGAGAGGTCGCTAAAATTGGGGTAAGGCTCATTGAGTTTTCCGAAAAATATTCAGATGATATTTCTTGGGGTCGAGGCGAAGAACACGGTACCATGACTTTTCGTTGTGAGTCAGATTTTGGATATCTGCCATTGTTTCATCTTTCTTCATACGGGAAGATAAACCTGCAAATTAATTTTCTTCGCAGTAAAGACATTCCGCCAATGGTTCTTCGGGATTTGATAAGAAAACTGGAGGCTATATTCCTTTATGACTTTGATACAGAAATGTATCCTGTCGATACGTATGAGGAAATCGAAGCTATGTTTCATACGAGAACCCAAGTGGATAAGTTTATGAAAACCATTGAGAGCGCTGCGTACCGGCTAAAACAGTAAAATTAATATAACATCCCAAGTAAAAACCCTGTCAATTTTGGCGGGGTTTTTTGTTGAGGTTTGCAAATAATGACCCTGTCGGTAATCGATGAATGTATTTTTTTTGTTGTTTTGTGTATAAAGTACTTTATAAATTAAAGTAGTCTAAAAACAGGAAATAATTATGACAACAGAAACCATTCAAGACGATTTAGCCTTTATCAAAAAAATAGTGGAAGAGAGCAGAAAAAATGTTGGTTTAAGTGGTGACCACCTTATTGTGTGGGGTTTACTTGTTTCTATTGGGTTAATGGTGACATGGGCAAATCATTATTTCCAATGGCATGCAAGTGAATGGCTTCATTGGATATTGGTAATTGGGGGTGGATGGCTGTTTGAAATAATTTACGGCAGGACAGTTGACAGGAAAAAACCTGTGCTAACCTATGCGGAGAAGATTGACGGATTTTTATGGCTGTCCATCGGAATCACAATGACTCTCTTAGGGTTTATAGGGATTGGAACTCACGGTATTCATCCTCATGTTATATCACCCATTTTCTCAACCATCCTCGCCATAGGTTATTTTTCGTCTGGCGTCATTTATGATGTGAAATGGATTAGAAACCTAGCCTTTGGGTGGTGGGGTGGTGCAATTATTATGTTTATTTTTCCCGGACTTTATCACCTCTTATTCATGGCTGCAATGATGGTCGTGTTGCAAACCATTCCCGGATTTATTATTAAAAAAACATGGGGAGAAAAATATGGAGTGAATTGACTACCTGTCCGCCAATGTTTTTCAGGCGGATGTCAATTCACGCATCGGCATAGACGATGCAATCCAAAGGAAATTATGTCAGAATTCAATTACAAACAATTAGATGACATTATCCATTCTCGGATTCGCCTAGCAATTATGGCATTGCTTGTATCTGTTGAATCAGCCAACTTTGTGTTTATCAGAGAAAAAGTGAATACGAGTGACGGAAATTTGAGCGTGCATATCCGTAAATTGGAAGACGTGAAATATGTGTCATCCACGAAAAAATTCATAGACAGAAAGCCGGTGACTACCTATCGAATTACCGCTTTGGGCAGAAAGGCTTTTGAAGCATACGTCAAACACGTAAACGAATTATTAAACATACAGAGTTAAATAATATGAAACATATCAGTCAATATATCATCGTTCTAATGTCTTTATTATTTGGACAGAATACGATTCATGTCACAGGCAATGTGACTGATGGATCCGGAGATGGTCTGGCTTTTGTCAATGTGTATTTTATGGATACACTTGAAGGAACCATGACTGATGAAACCGGACATTTTGCAATCGAAACGACACTTTCGGAAGGAAGAACACTTCGTATTTCACATATCGGTTTTGAGCGAAAGGATATTTCTCTATCCGCGGAGAATCTCCACAAAGGAATTCAGATTGTTTTAACAAAAGAATATATGGAGCTTGACCCGGTTTCTGTTACCGCCGGTTCATTTACCATGGCAGATGAAGAAGGGCAGACCCTAACCAGTCTGGATGTAGTAACAACTGCCGGGGCCGCGGCTGATATTTTTCGCGCTATTCAGACATTCCCGGGAGTGAATCAAGTGGATGAAGGTGCCGGGATGTACGTTCGTGGCGGAGATGTATCTGAAACAACCGTGATTTTGGATCAGGCTACGATAAGCCATCCATATAAGTATGAATCTGATACCGGCGGATATTTTGGGATGATAGATCCTTGGCTGCTGTCGGGGACGTATTTTTCTACCGGTGGATTTTCAGCAAAATATGGGAATGTTCTTTCCGGGGTTTTGGCAATGGAATCACTGGATTTACCCGACCGTTCATCGGTAACAATCGGTGCCGGTTTGGCGGCAGTTTCGGGTGGCGGCTCGTGGTTGATCAAGCCGAACAAATTAGCTATCCAGTTTTCCGGGAATTACTCAGATACGCAATATTTATTTAAAGTGAACGGTGGCGAAGATCGATTTGAGCAAGTTCCCACCAGTTGGGACGGCAATATCAGTGCAATTTGGAAGTACTCTGATGTGGGGCAAATAAAGTTATTCCATTTTGTCAATGTAGATGAAATTGCCGTAAACGTAGACGGTCCTGTATACGACGGAACCCTGATGAACGATAACCATTCCCGGCTGGGGAATATCCAGTGGCGGCATTTGTTTGGGAGAGGAGTATTTGTGAAATCAAGCCTGTCGGTTAATCAATTTGGGCAGGGATTGACATTGGGGAATTTGGACAAAAGTTTGGAAGATTTAATGTGGAAATGGCGAACGGATATTTCTGTCCCAATAAGCGAGAAATTGAAACTGAATTCAGGGTTGATTGTGGATGATTTGGAAACGGTATTGTCCGCGACGTTTCCGAAAGACCCAAATGATTTGCGACCGGAGGCCGAAACAGATTCTTACAATGTGGATTATAATACACTCCATTATGGGTTTTATTCTGAGGGTGAATTTACTGTTTTCCGGCGGTTTTTCATTGTGACAGGGTTGCGTGCGGATATTTTGGACACGCCAAGACAGTGGGTTGTCGATCCGCGTTTCTCCGTAAATTATCGGTTGTCGGAAACGCAATTTCTAAAAGTTGCCACAGGTGTGTATCATCAATATCCAAAAATACAATATTTAGATGATTGGATTGGGAATCCCAATCTTAAAGCAATGAAGGCAATTCATTACATCGTTGGATATGAGTATAAGTCTGAAATCACCGATTTTAAGGCAGAGGTTTATCAAAAGAATTATGAAAATTTGGTACTTGAAAATCCTGTAACAAATTACTCCAATGATGGAATTGGCTACGCCTACGGTGCAGATTTTTTCCTAAAAGGGACGCTCCCTCTCATTTCCGGATGGGTTTCATACAGTTATTTACAATCGAAACGGAAGGAATTGAGGTATTTGGAATTAGTCCCGACCGATTACGATATCAATCACAACCTGACGGCGGCACTAAAAACGCAGTTTGGTGCTATGAATAGTTTGGGACTGACCTATCGGTACACGACAGGAAAGCCATACACTCCGGCATTGAACGATTGGAACTCCGCCCGCTTACCCGCCATGCAGAGATTGGATCTGTCCTACAGCCGGCTATATCCAATCGGGCAAGATGGTTTACTCGTAATTTATGCTTCTGTATCAAATTTGCTGGATAGAACCAATATCTACGGGTACATTTATTCACCGGATTATTCTGAACGAACCGAAATGAAAAGTACGCACGGCCGCAATCTGTATTTTGGATTTACGATGACGTTGTAGGTGTGATGAGTAGAGTGGAATATGGGTGCAAGAGACTGGAAACAGAAAATAACTAATTACCAATTCATAAGTTAAAGAAAGGAAGATGTTATGAGACGTATTTTGATAGGATTAACACTTGTTGCCATTACATTCGCGCAGCCGGTGGATGAATTTATCATCCGTGGCAAGGAGACGATCCGTACCGCCATTGCTAATTGGAATGAAGGTGAGATGATTGCCGCACGCGCGTATTTTGAGCGCGGTTTGAATTTTGGTGAAAAAGAATGGCTTTTCCGTTACTATATTGCTTATGCAGATGACCAACTTGTGCATTATTATCAAGCCAAAAGCGATAAGAAATCAGCCTTAAAATATCTCAATAATGGGATCGACCATCTAAATGAAGTGATTAAGCTCAATAAAGACTTTGCCGACGGGTACGGGTTGCTTTCATCTTTGTATGGAGAAAAAATGGGCATCCAGCCGTGGACTGGAATTATGTATGGTTCCAGGTCGAGCACACTCATCAGAAAAGCCATTCAGCTGGAGCCGGAGAATCCAAGGCTGTATATGATTCAAGGTACATCATCTATGTTTACACCGGAGAAATGGGGCGGCAGCAAAGAGAGAGCGAAAGAGCTATATTTGAAGGCGGCTGAATTATTCAAATCAGACAATCCATCACCCCTTATGCCGGATTGGGGAAAAAGTGACATCTATGCTTGGTTGGGACAGCTGGAAGAAAAATTTGGAAATTATGATCAAGCAAAAGCATATTACGAGCAAGCGTTAGTTGTGGACCCTGAAAACAACTGGGTGAAACATCAACTAATGACTAGATTGACAGTGAAAAGCGCGAGAGAGAATAGGTGAAGGGGAGAGTGGGGGATTAATCTAAAAACGTAATGCACTAGTGCGTAAAACTGAACCCCCAACACAAAATTAAGTAGATTCCTCATTCGTACCTCATTTCGGAATGACACATACTATTTTCTGTCATCCCGAACCGACGCAGGAGCGTGAGGGATCTGCATTGTCAACCCCGGGGAGGATGATACGGAGCACGCCTTTATCCGACACTACAATGTTGACACGACACTAGGACAAATAAACCTTAGAGAAAAACAATGACTAATAGAATCGTATTCACATTCGCTTTGATAATAAATGGGATTGTTTGGAGTCAAACAGGCACACTCACGGGATTGATTCGCGATGCGTCCACACATCAACCTTTGATTGGGGTAAATGTAATTGTAAGCGAAACGAATAAGGGTGCGGCAACGGATACGGATGGATATTTCAGGGTTGAAAATATTCCTGTGGGTTCTTATGTGGTTCATGTTTTTATGATTGGCTATGAGCAGGTAAAGCGGGCGAATATTCATATTGTACCAAAACGAAATACGACTGTGAATTTTGATTTACACACTCAAATACTGGAAGGAGAAGGCGTGGAAGTAACAGCAACATTTTTTGAAAAAACCAAAGACGCCATCACCAGCAGTCGAACGGTGGACATTGAAGAAATTCGTTCCGACCCGGTGGGTGCATTTGATATTATGTCCATGATGCAGAGTTTACCGTCGGTAATCTCCGGTGCAGACCAAACCAATGAAATTATTGTCCGCGGTGGTTCGCCCGGTGAAAATTTATTTGTCATGGATCATATTGAAATTCCTTATCCCAACCATTTCCCGGAACAAGGAAAAGGGGGCGGACCAATTACCATGATTGATACAGATTTTATCGAAAGGGTTGATTTCTATGCCGGTGCATTTCCTGCAAAATACGGCGATAAAATTTCATCGGTTATGGATGTTACGCTTCGGGACGGAAATCGTGAAAATCATTTATCCGAATTCAATTTTAATATGGCTGGATTCGGATTCAATTTTGAAGGACCTTTTACTCAAAAAGGTTCGTATATATTTTCCTTAAAACGCTCGTTTCTGGATTTTGTGATTCAAAGTTCCGGACTCATGGCAATCCCAAAATATTGGACGAGTCAGGGAAAAATATCCTATCATATTTCTCCCACACAAAAATTATCGTTTAATGTCATTGGCGGTATTGACGAAATCAATATTGAAGGGGAAACTAATCCTCAACTTCGTGGCGCGGAAAATGTGGATTATCAATCAAATCAATTGACGATGGGACTCACATATAAAAATTTATTTTCAAAAAAAGGCTATGGTATTATTTCGTTGAGTGGAAGCCGAGTAGGGCTTAACACAGATGTGTATGAATATCTGCCGGATGGTGAAAAAAATCAATATTTCGGTCGAGACGATGCGGAATGGGAAATGACACTAAAAGGTGATTGGGTGTATCGTTTCAATTCAAAAGTGGAAACAAGTTTTGGATTTAACGCAAAATCAATTTCATTGGATTATGATAATTGGTGGCATGGTGAACCGAGAAATATCTATGGTTATGCATTATCTACGAACGCTCCCATTATGCCTATTTCCGAAGATGAATTTTGGGCTAATTATTTTGGTCACGATTCGTTACGGTTTGAATCTGTTGCAACTATTGGGACTTATGATTCATCAAAAACAAAAAACATTTTAGATTTTGTAAAGACGGGTGTGTTTGCGCAGATAAACTTTAAACCGACAGCAAAAATAGAGATTACACCAGGTTTACGATACGAGTATGTGAGTTATACCGAAAATGGAAATATCTCTCCCCGATTGGGAATTTCCTATCGATTTTCTCCCTTATTTAAACTCAATATTTCCGGAGGACGGTATTTTCAGTCGCCCTTTAATATTCATTTGAACTCAAGTCGTGGAGACACAAAATTATTGAAAAATTATTTTGCCGACCAATGGGCTGGTGGTATTGAATATTTTTTAAGTGCGGACACACGAATGACATTGGAAGTTTTTTCAAAAAAATATGAAGACATGATTGGCTTTGACATTTTGGAAGCGAGCAATGGGAGAGATAGTTTGGATTATCAACATTTGGTGAATTTGGGAAAAGGTGAATCGAAAGGCATAGAATTTTTCATTCAAAAGAAATACACCAATAATTGGTATGGTTCTTTTGCTTGGTCTCATTCGGTGGCAAAAGGAGTGGACCCAAGAAATGGTGAAAAATATCCGTGGACTTATGATTACGGTGATGTGGTTACACTTGTGGGCGGATATAAAATCCGGTTTATCGAATATGATTGGTATCAGAAACATAAAAAAACATTGTTGGCAAAAATGACTTCATGGCTTCCCATTGCTCCGGCAGATGAATATGAAATTGGAATAAAACTTCGTTATATGGGCGGACGACCTTATACACCAAAATCTTATGACCACAATATTCGAGAATGGTTCGTCAATTCAAGCGATCCGTGGAACACAGAACGATATGATGAATATATCCGATTAGATATTTTGCTTCAACAGCGATTCAACTTCAAGAGAATGAATCTTGTTGCCTTCTGGGATATTATGAATGTATTCAATCGAGATAATCCATGGGAAACGATTTATCTCGAGGATGGCTCTACCGATATGGCGTGGCAGTTTAAAACATTTCCAGTGGGTGGAATTATTTTAGAGTTCTGAACAAGTGTTTGAGTAAATTCTGATATCAATTATGGAAAAAAGACAACTCATTTATGAACCGATGACGGCATTTACCGATCTGATCATTACTGTACTTGGACTAATGTTTGCCAAAGGTTTGTACGAACATTTTAGTGTGACAGCACTGAATGTCCATTTGTATTGGGGTTTCGCATTTTTTATGTTGGCGACAGGAGCGTTTTTTGGGGCAGTAAGTCATGGATTTGGACCGTATTTCAGCCAAAAGGTAAAAGCGATATTGTGGAAAATAACCACGCTGTCGATTGGCATAGTGTCCGTCAGTTTTTTATATGTGTTGATTGATTACTTTCCCGGTGTATCTTCTTTGGGATGGATAAGGTGGATTCCCTTTATCTTTTATATTGTCTACATCTTGGTTATAATGGTGAACGATAAATTTATAAACGTTATCAGGTTTTATGTTCCGGTGATGCTGCTTGTCCTGCTGGCAATGCTTTACAGCCAATTTGTGATGAAGACCGCGGGTCCCGGATATGTATCCATCGGAATCCTTATCAGTTTTATTGGTGCGGGAGTACAAGCCAGCAGATTTGATCTGCATAAACATTTTAACCATAACGATATTTACCATGTTATTCAAATGTTTGGGATGTGGTTTTTATATAAGGGCGCGATGATGATGTAAAATGGATTAGCCTGCCTGCCGCAGGCAGGGATTAGGATTAAGATTAGGATTGAGGTATATCAGGATTCAAGTGTTAACGGGTTGATGAGTAAATGGGTTGAAGAATTCGTTTTATTCAATTAACCATCCTTGTTATTTAGATCCGCTTGGTGACGGAGAGAAGTTTTTTGTTTTGTCTGCGGGGTTA
>JACKQG010001520.1_pt1 | contig 31928 bp, 25 predicted proteins | sample 8237621 | NCBI WGS metagenome assembly JACKQG01 (sample SAMN15677084, study PRJNA649215) | marine metagenome | biome: marine; feature: Black Sea; material: saline water; isolation source: suspended particulate matter (SPM) from the Black Sea western gyre | collected 2013-06-09/2013-06-10 | depth...
TCCTTATTCGTAATTCCAGATTCGTAATTAAAGTTACCGGTGAGTTTATTCGTTAGGTGAGTAAGATGAAAGGTATTCACCAAGAGATACAAACTGGATCTGCGAGTTCTCGCAAGGTTGGTTCTGGTGAATACCTCATTGACCTAACCATTTATCTGTCGGCTATATTCCTTGTTCGAGAGGTCTACTTCCAAAGTCTTGGATTTCTAGCGAATGGGCTCTTCTGGTCATTTACTGGATTAGCTGTTGCTGTTTGGAGAATGAAGGCGAGAGGCGTTACCTGGGTTGAGCTCGGCCTTTGCAAGCCCGACAACCCTAAGAAGCTAGTTATTGTCACTGCCATTACCCTCGGTATGTCAATCGGCTCCATCATCATCTTTGAAATTCTCAAAGATCAGTTCGCGTGGAATCTGTCGCCGGATACGTCTAATGAGGCATCAGTGAGTAAGTTCGGCAATCTGGAAAACAACTGGGTTCTCTTCTTCTCCATCATCCCAGTGATATGGCTCGAGTCTTTCCTTGAGGAAATTTTGGACAGGGGTTTCATGATGAATTGGATTGAGAGAATGTTTTCGAGCACTCTGTTTGCCACAATTCTTGCGGTGATTCTCCAAGCAGTGATATTCGGCTTTCGACACTCGAATGATTTCTCTGAACGATCAATCACAGTCGGTCTTATTGGCTTAGGCATGGGGTTGGGCTATGTGCTTTTTGGACGGAACTTGTGGCCGCTCATTCTTGCACATTGTGCTCTTAATACCGTCTCGATGCTTGGGAGAGTAGGGTGAGAGATTGCATTATCAGCCTCACACCCGTTGTAGAATATTCGCGCTATGCATGGTTGATGTACAGCAAATCATTAATCGGAACAAAGAAATATAGAATTTTACTTGGGGTGATATTAATATTTTGGGATTATCAATGCCCATTCTCGTGGGATAAGATTAAGGTAAGGGTAAACCGAAAAACCTACTTTAATTTTTCTAAGAAAATAATAATTTCATTAAATTCAGGATCAGCTTTAGGGTTTAATTTTTGAGATTGTTTTAATGATTCGATAATAAATAAAAGTTCGCCCTGTTCAAATCCTTTACTCGCATCATTTAGAAATGCCTTTGCGAGTGTTTTTTCCTTTTCATTTACTAAAAAAATTAAATCTTTACTCACGAATACAGCTTCTTGATATTTTTCTAATGACCTACCATATTGTCCTTTTTTCAATAATAAATCACCTTGGGTTAAATATATTTCTCCTCGTAAAATATCTGCTTCTTTAGAAAACTCATTGGAATAACTTTTAGCTTTTAATACTAATTTTTCAGCTTTAGATAAAATAATATGATCTAAATTATTTCTTACACTATCAATTAAAGTACTTGCGATTTTATCCAATTGAAATTTTGCAAGTGTTTTGATATTTTCCTCATCAGAATCGTATGCCTGTTTTAACCAATAACCAGCAGTTGAATAATCATCTTGGTTTAATGCTTTCATACCTTCAGTATATGCTTGTAATGATACGCGTCGTTCACACTCTTTTATTAAATTTGTAGCTTCAGGAATCTTTGAATGTTCAGGGTTAAAACGAACAAATTGACCTAACCTCTCAATTGCACCAATATAATCATCTTCTACAATTCTCCTAAACCCATTATCACCCATCGTTCTGCGTCCACCATATTGAACACCAACTGAAAAATTCCAACCATAAGTGTACATTTCTAAACTTGTAATAGGTGAAATTTTATGCTCATTATCATTCATTCTATTTAAAGTAACGAATCCTGATTCAAAGCCAGTGCTAAAAACATAATTGAAATTTTTATCTTTATCCTCTACTACAAATGCAGATGAAGCAGTTAAATTCCAGCGATTACCCGCACCCCATAAATATCGATTTCCGCCAGTAGATTTGTATAATGTCCCTGCTGAATAACCCAAGAATGCACCACTCATAAACTGAAAATGTAATGTTGGTTTCCATGTTAGTGTTGTTCTAATACCGGCAGATTCAATAATTGGATTAAATTGAAAAATTCCCGCTACTTCTTCCGGAGAGTCACCCCAATTATCATTATCAACTGGTAATACAAATCCCGTTTTTGCTTCAATCCTATTATAAGTAATCCCTGTTTGAACATCGATTAAATTTTGATTAAAATACTTAATTAAAAAATTCTTTCGAATAATATCAATTTCAACAGAATTAAGTACTCGATTTTTATAATCTGAAAATTCAGCAATACTGACCAAATTATCTTGAATTGAAATCATACTAGAATCGGAATCAATAATATTCATCCAAGGTAGTGGTAGGAAATAATCAGACTTAATATTTGGCCCAATATATGAAAGCTGTGAAAACCTTACTTCGAATGGAGTAATATCAATTGGTTCTCTAAATTTTGTATTATATGCATATTTATTCCACAAATATTCAAAAGTAGAAGAATTCCAACCTTCTACATCGGCAAACATAAAACCACAAAAAACTAAGATAAATATTCTGAATCTGTGAATCATAAGAGGGAAAAATTTAATGTAAAAAGAGTAGGCATTAAAACCATAATTATAATTTATTTATAAATTAAAAAAGAGGTATGAATACACATACCTCTTTTAAAATAAACTTAATTTTTATATTCTCTATTTCATTAAAGTAACGCGTTGAGTTTGTACAAAATTATCAGAAGATAGCATGATGAAATATACACCAGAAGGAATGTCTCCTGCATTCCAATGAATTTCATGATGTCCTGAATTTACTTGTCGAGATACCAATGTATGGATTTTTTGTCCATTAATATCATAAACAGATATATCTACATATTCAGTGTTTGGTACAGAATATTTAATTGTGGATTGGGCATTAAATGGATTTGGATAAACTTCAGTTAATCTAAATTCACCTATTGAAATAATTTCAGTTACATCTAAAATAACATCTGCACATTCTCCAAGAACAACTAATAATTCTTGAGCTGTATCAGAACCACTTAACACCCCAGAACCATCAACAAAGCATAATTCTGTTTCATCAGACTGACCTAATTCAAGATTTAATAGTAAATGGTCACCCGCTGGAATCGTTGAGCCATCAAATGAAAAACCAAGCACAACACCATTACCAACATTTAAAGTAAAACCATTTTCTTCAGCTACTCCACCAAAGGCACTTACTAATTCAGCCCCACTTATTTCAAATTGAAATCCTGCAATTTCTGAATTCGTAGAAATATAAACTGGAATTGTATTTGAAGTTTGTTCCTCAAATGTAAGCGTACCACCAACGACACAATCTTCAGCAACACATTCTAAACTACCATTCCAACATTCAAATGCAGGGCCTGTGCCTTCACAAACTCCACATTCATCAAGTTCTGCAGTACCACCAAGTTCGCCATTGCAATCATATTCATCTAAGCCTAAGCAATCACCTATTACAACATCAAATGGAAGTGCTTCTGTAGATGATAAAATTACATCTGTAAAACATAATTCATTACCTTCTCCTGGAGAAACAAACTCTAATGTAGTTAACATTCGTCTTCCAGACGGAAGAGGGGTATTAGACATTGAAAAACCAAGCCAAAGTGATTCAGATGTACTTACTGTCCATTCACCGAGCTCTGCTTCACCGCCACTTGCACCCGTTAATGTAATTCCGGAAATTGTAAACTGTGCACCACCAATTGGTGATTCAGATGCATAATATACATCAACCGTTCCTGCAACTTGGTTAATATTTTCAAAATAAACTGTATATCCTTCAACGCAGTCATCTTCTGTTTGACCTGTTCCATTACAAACACCACAAAAATCTTCTACCGCATCACCATCACATACATCTGCACAATCTAAAATATTTGAATAACAATTATCATCAATATCATCAGATACACAAATACCATCTTCATCAACATCAATACAAGCAGCAAGAATTGTTAACCCATCAATTGTGCCTGGGATTTCTTGTGCATCTATATCTGTTAAAATAACATTACTTAAACTTGCATTTGCAATATCACCAAATACCATAACATTTGTTAATACACCATTTCCAGTAGGAATTGGTGTGTTATCATAAGATACACCGACAACTGTCAATGTGTTTGTTTCAATTAAATCAAAATATACATCAGCCGACCCACCAAATGCACTACCGGGTGATATTTCCACACCATTTACATCAAATTGAAAACCTGTAATATCTTGACCAAAATCATACATTATGGCTAATTCAACACAATCATTTGTAGGATCTTCATCGCATACACCACAATCGTCCATATTTGCATTATTTCCATTACATATACCACAGTCATCTACAACACCAACACAATCATCATCTACATCACAAATATCATCATCATCTACATCTTCGCAAAATGTTATTGTATTACAATTAACAACAAATGCATCTAATGAATTTGCATCCGTATCAGAAATAACCAAATCAGATATACAAGCGTCATCATTAGGACCTTCTGTATCTACGACAACTAGTAATCCATCTCCTGCGGGAATTGGTGTTGCAGAAAAGGAAAACCCTAACACCACACCTGATTCACCAGCATTTATGGTATATTCAAGTTCTTCTGCAATTCCACCTCCAGCACCTGTAACTGTCGTTCCATTTACATTAAATTGAAATCCACCAAAATCTACATCAATATCATAATACACATCAAATGTACCTGGAGCACAACTTGCTCCATCCCCAAAACAAACATCGCATTCATCCATATCTGCATTTCCACCCTCACAGACACCACAATCATCTAGTTCAGCAGTTCCACCGAGTTCACCATTACAATCATAATCAAATAATTGTAAACATTCGCCAATTTCAACATCTAAACCATTAGCATCAACATCAGATAAAATAACATTTTCTAAACATAATTCGTCACCATCTCCGGGTGGTATAAATGTTAATGAAGTTAATAAATGAATTCCTGCAGGTAATGCAACATTTGCAAAAGAAAAACCAAGCCAAACAGTTGCAGATTCACTTACTGTCCATTCATATTCTTCTGAAACTCCACCACTTGACCCTGTTAAAGTAATTCCATTTGTAGAGAACTGTGCCCCACCAATTTCACCTTCAGATGCATAATATACATCCACTGTTCCTGCAACCTGATCTAAGTTTTCAAAATAAATTGAATATCCTTCTACACAATCTTCTTCATTTTGCCCTGTTCCACCACAATCTCCACAGAAATCAAGTACACTACCTTCACAATCACATGCACCCTCTGGTAAACCAAATTCTCCAGGAGTTCCACAGCCACAATCTTGAATTACACCATCACCATCACACACACCACATTCATCTTCAACTGCACCACCACCAATAACTCCAAGGCAATCTGTTCCTAAAAGTTCTATGCATTCTCCAACAGTAGCATCTAATCCTTCACCGCTTGAATTTGAAAGAACAACACCATTTAAACAAAAATCGCCTGCTTCTTCTGTATCAAAAGTAAGAATAGTCAATAAATTTATTCCTGCTGGAAGAGTAACATTACTGAATGAAAACCCAAGCCATGTTGTTGCAGATGTACTTACTGTCCATCCAACAGATTCAGATTGACCTCCAGATGCTCCTGTTAAATTTATACCCGAAACATCAAATTGTGCACCACCTATTTCATCTTCCGCTGAATACCATACTTCAGCAGTTCCATTCGCTTCATCAACTGCACCTATATATAATTGATATCCTTCTACACAATCTTCTTCATTTTGCCCTGTTCCACCACAATCTCCACAGAAATCAAGTACACTACCTTCACAATCACATGCACCCTCTGGTAAACCAAATTCTCCAGGAGTTCCACAACCACAATCTTGAATTACACCATCACCTTCACACACACCACATTCATCTTCTACAGCATCTCCACCGAGTTCACCATTACAATCTATTTGTAGTGCTTCTGCACAAGGACCTACCGTAAAATCAACTGTTTCGCCTCCAGTATTAGATAAGACCACACCCTCTAAACAAAATTCCGTCGCATCTTCATCGGGTTCAAAATTAACTGTTAATAATGTTAATCCCTCTCCAGTAGCTAATGATGCTCCTGAAAACGAAAATCCAAGTACAGTATGTGCCGATGTACTAATTGTAAATTCTGAGTTGGAAGCTTCACCACCCGTTGCATCCGTTACGGTACCACCTATAAAGTCAAATTGGAATCCTCCAATTTCTTCATCAGTACTATATAATACTTCAGCCGTACCAGCATTTTGGTCCACATTTCCAAAATAAATTTCTGTTGCAAATGAAACAGATAATAATAATGTTAAAAATAAATTTTTCATTACGATTCCTTTTTTTAATTATAATTAAATCGATGTAAATACATCAAAATATTATTAATAAAATTTATATTAATAATATTGCAAACTTGTGTCAATTGTTAAAAATTCCAAAATAGGTTGAATCTTTATTATTACTTAAAGATTCTGGGTTATTTTTCAATAGCTTCTATTTTATTTCTTATTAATTTATTTTTAATTTGTGACTCTAATTGTATAAAATCTATAAAATGCATTTCTTCAAATTCTAAACCAATTTGTGAAAGTACTTTTTTATCAATTATGGGCTGTTTTTTATTATACTTAATAATTTTATCTATTTGATTTAATATTTCACGAAGATATATATAATATTCAGGATGTACCATTAATATTTCATGATTGATAAATAGGGATTTATTTTTTATTAAATATTGATGAAGTTCATGAATTTGATCATCATCCATTGATTTAACTCTTATGGGTTCATCTGGTTTTTTTGGTTCATTTATTTGACAATGTATAATGGATCCAAAGAATGAAATATATATTAAACTCAGATAAATAAAATTTCGTTGGCTAAACATAAAGTAATTTACCCCGAATTTATATATCATGAAAATGATTGAAATTATTCAATTTTATTATAAATTTTTAAATAACCACAGGATTAAAATATGAAAAAACTAATTATCTTATCTATTATTTGCATTGCATTTACAGGGTGTAAACTCCAAACAAGAGCATTTTCTCGATTAACAGGATCTGCATTACAACTACAATTACCAACTGATTTTGCAAAACCCATTTCATTTGCAAGTGGCAGAAAAGGTGAAAAAGATCTGTTTTATTGGACAACCAATAATGAAATGAAAGTAAAAACCTATACAGATTATGGTATTTTAGAATCTGAAATTGTATTCGTAAATAAATAATTGAAGTTTTTTATAATATTTTCATCTGTTTTATTTCTACTATATTTTTATACAGGATGGAAATGTATTTACCCAAATAACCATTCTAACATTCAAAACATTGCTTTATGGATAATATGCCTATTGTTTTATTTATTTCCCATATCTACTTTTTATTTTAGATTAAATAAAATTGAAAATACAATTATTGATTATTATACATGGTTAGGCTATTTATCTTTAGGTATTTGTAGTATTTTATTTTTTACATTTTTATTGTTAGATATTTTCACCTTTTCAACTAAACTTATTCAAGTTAAATCTAATTTTGATCCACATCGGAAAGCATTTTTGGGCTTATCAATTAAAACTGTATTTGCAGGGTTTGGAGGAATATTCTCAATATATGGAATATTGAATGGTATTCGGAATCCTGAAATATTACATCAAAAAATTAAATTTGATAATCTACATTCAGAATTAGATCAATTTAAAATTGCACATATTTCAGATTTACATGTTGGAAGCCAAATTAAATCGGACATGGTGGCAACGGTTGTAAAAAAAATAAACAAAATAAAACCAGATATTATTGTGTTTACTGGGGATGCCGCAGATGGCAGTGTTGAAACATATGGAAAAGAATTAAACCCATTAAAAAACTTAAAATCAAAGTATGGGAATTATTTTGTAACCGGAAATCATGAATACTACTCAGATTTAAAAGGATGGTTAAATAAAATAGAAAATGTGGGATTTAAAATTTTACTCAATGAGAGTAATGTAATTAATATAGGTAAAAATAAATTACTCATTTCGGGGATTCCAGATAGATCTGCAGGGCATTATGTTAAATCTCATCGTACAAATATGAAAAAAACATTGGGTGAACATTCAAATATAGACTTTAAAATCTTATTAGCGCACCAGCCTAAAGATATTGAACATGCAATTAAATATAATTATGATTTACAACTTTCAGGGCATACACATGGTGGTCAATATTATCCCTTTAGTTTTTTGGTGCAATTAGCTCATCCATTTTTAAAAGGACTACATAAAAAAGAAAATACTCAAATTTATATAAATCAAGGGACTGGATACTGGGGACCATCAATTAGAATAGGCACTGTCCCTGAAATTACAGAAATTGTTTTAACAAAAGCTTAAGGATTAATTTTTAAATCTTTTAATCTGGGTTTTATTTTATTTGATATTTGAGCTGTAAATTTAATGTTACCTTCTTTAAATATGCGTTTTTGCTCCTCTTTGGGTAGTTTTATAAATTCTGTACATTTTTCTGAACAACAATTATTATACTTAATTGAACATTTTTCACATTGAATAAATAATATATGGCATGATTGGTTGTCACAATCTAAATGTCTATTAGATGGATTATCACATTGATGACATTGACTAATTATATCATCGGTTATATTTTCACCTAATCGATGATCAAATACAAAGTTCTTTCCAATAAATTTTGATTCAATATTATCATTTTTAATATCATGAGCATATTTAATCACACCCCCATTTAATTGATTTACATCTGTAAATCCATGGCTTATTAAATAGGAGGATGCTTTTTCACATCTAATTCCTCCTGTACAATACATTAATACAGTATCATCTTCATGCCCCTGTAATAATTTTTTTACCGTTGGAAGTAAATCTTCAGACCTATCAACATCTGGAATAATTGCATTTTTAAATCGGCCGACCTCACCTTCATAATTATTTCTCATATCAATTATAATCGCACCATCATCAATCTTTTGGTGATAATCTTTATAATTTAAATGAATACCTGTTATTGCCATATCAAATTCGTTTTCAGGTACCTTATATGCAACAATTTCATTTTTTACTTTTATTGTTAATTTTAAAAATGATAATCCCTCCTGTACTGCTGGCTTTATTAGAATATCATTAAATTGAGAAATTGATAATAATTCATTTTTGAACTTTTCTAAATTATGTTCGGGTAAACTTAACTGGGCATTTATTCCTTCTTTAGCAATATACACACGTCCTAAAACATCTAACTTTTTCCATTGACTATATAAATCATCTCTAAATTTATTTAAGTGCTTAAGATTTATATATTTATAAAATGAAATAGTAATGCGTTGAAAATCTTCATTTTCAATTTCTTTTAGTAATTGTTCTTTATTTTTTTTATTGTATAAACTTTTATTCATTGATATTTTGACATTTTCTAAAGCCAATAAATTACGAAATAATATATTCTACTTTTTACCAATGGGAACAATTTAATAATTTATTATATGACTAATTTGATATTTAAAATAAATATAAAGTTATAAATTTGAAATTCCTTATCCCTCCCAGTGAAGGGAAATCTGTTTCAAATTCTACAGATATCCTATTCAAAGAAACTGATTTTTTGTTTAAAAACAAAGTCAATCAAATCCATAAAAATTTGAAATTGTTGACTGATAACGATTTTAAAAAAGTATATGGCGTTGAAGGCGAAAAAGCAAAATTAATCCATAAACAAAATTTAAATATTAAAAATTCAGAATGTTCAACAGCTATTGAACGATACACCGGAACCGTTTTTTTCAATATTGGATATGATACTTTTAATCAAACAGAAAAAGAATTTTTCAATGAACATTTTCTTATTTTTAGTGGATTATTTGGCATGGTTTCGCCTATGACTTTGATTCCAAATTACAAATTAAAAATGAATGTACTCCAATTATATAAATTATGGAATCCCATTTTAACAAAAAAATTAAAAGAAGAGAATATCATTTTTGATTTATTGCCTCAAATCCATAAAAAAGCATATCAAAATGATAAAACCCAAAATATTGACTTTATTATTCTAAAAGATGGTAAAAAAATGCCGGCGGGACATTTTGGTAAAATGATAAAAGGCAAGTTCATTCGTTTTGTTTGCAAAAATCAACTTAACAATTTTGAAGATTTTATCCAATTTGAAGAAGATGGCTTTAAATGGGATCGAAATGTTTTTATGAAAGAAGAATAATGAATGTAAAGTGGTTGTTATTCACCTATAAATTTCTATTATTTTACTAATATCACTTTTTGGGTTTTTGTGTAAGATTCTGTTTTCATTTTAATAAAATAGGCACCACTTGATAAATGTTCAGCATGCCAATTTACAGAATATATCCCCGCCGTTTGATTTGAATTTATCAGTGTTGCTATTTGTCTGCCATTTAAATCATATACCATTAATGAAACTTGAGTTTCTTTAGGTAAATCATAACGGATTGTAGCAATGGGGTTAAACGGATTAGGGAATACAGGATGTAGAGCAAATTTTTCTGGAATTATATAATTTAATTTTTCATCCGCTAATCTGGATAATTCATCGGCACTTACAATTTCTACAGGGATGAGTGTCTCTGGATTATTAGCTAAATCGGTAATTATAAATTCACTGCCATCAGTTAGTTCTCCATCTCTGCCTAATCCTGTGGTTTCTAATTCAATCTCTACGATGGTACCATAACCAACAGGTATTTTTCTACCTTCAGGACTAAAAATCATTATGTTTATTTTATATTCTTCTGCGATAATATTATAGTTTACCCTCATTTCATCTGAGCGAATACCTTTTATGGCATGAAGTGGAATTTTATTATCAAACTGTAATTCAAAATGCAGAATATAAACATCCTGTTCATTGAGCATATCTATATTGTATTTGTATCGCTGTCCATTTTCCATGGCTTCAATGATGCCAGAGAGATAAGTGGTTGTAGCATTATTTACAATTGAATTATTCGCTAAAATGATATTTATTAATGCTAATACATCGGTTATATTTATTATACCATCTTGATTTAAGTCGAATACATGAAATTGAAAATTAAAATTAGGATTAGGATTACCCAAGATATAATTCACAAAAACTGGAATATCTAAAATGCTAATTTCCCCATCAGAATTTACATCACCGATGAGTTGGTTGAAATAAAATGCTCCAATATCTACTCTGGTTCCATCAGGATCATTTGGTGAATCAGGATTTCCTGCATCTATACAAGGGGATTTTGTTTCATCATCATTAGGGAAATTATCCCATTGTAATTGGTAATTCCAAAAATTAACATCAACAAAATTTGGATTAATGTCCAGTAAATCTGATTGTAAGGTATTATAATAATAATCTATATCATAATATAAATTATACCCTCCGTAGTATTGACCTAAGGTTAAAAAATATGTGAAATCAGCTCCATGAAAAATATTATTAAAAATTGAACCACTAACATTATTTTGACTACTTTCACATCCTATACTTAAACAATAATACAAAATGATATTAGAATTAATAAATGTACAATTTTCTATTATAAAACTTAGTTGTCCTTCAATAAAATAGTCTCCAGAGTCTTCGTACATTATACTATGTTTAATACCAAAAAAATTATTTTCAAAAATGGAATTTTTAATTGAAATATTTGCATTATAAGAGTAATTTTCTTCCGAATTCTCTCTATATTTACCATCAGACATTCCATTAAAATGTGCACCATTAATAAAAATATTGGCATTATCTCCAATTTCTATTCCTTTCCAATATGTTTCTAAAGTTTCAGAATTCAAATCAGTTCTTTTTTCTATAATTAATTCTCCATCAACCTTAAATAAAAAGCCTTCTGCAAAGCTAATTTCTGATCCTTCATTAATTTCAAAACTAACATCATTATAAATAATAAATTGATAATCAGGATTATCATTTATTTTATTTTATTTTCATATAATGGTACACCAATAGTTATTTCAGATTGTTCATTTACAAACACAATATCAAATGCAATAAAACCAGGGAATTCTTCATAATTAGGATTACTAAATAATATATTTTCACCAGTCCATTCTGTAAATTCATAGATGCCATCTTGTTTTGAAGTATATATTGGTATTTTTAATGAATATGTAGGTATTAGTCCTGAAAAGTAAGGATTATGTTCTATAAAAACTTTCATTGTTCCATCAGGACTCATCTCCATAATTGGTAAAAAGATATTGGGTTGTTCCCAATCATCATCAATTTCCTCAGAGTTTGTAATATGCCATGGGGAACGAAATTCATAATTAATTTCTTCTGACAATTCAAAAATTGCTGTTTCTTGATTTTTAAAAAAAGCATCATATACATTTATTCCGAATTGGAATTGAAAATTTGGTTGTAAAATATTGAAAGAATTATAATTGTCATTCATTATATAATGCCTTGTCATTCTTCCAACTTCTAAGATATTTTCGAGTTCAAAATGATTGGTTTGGATAGAATATGAGTCTCCAATAAATACAGGAATTGAACTTCCTGAAAGAAATTCATGGATTGAAAGTGATTGATGATTGGGGTTGTTATTTGTAATAGAAAGTGTTCCTCCCAAATTAATATTAGTTCCATATAGCTTATTTGTAAATGTAACTCTTGAGTAATTTTGAATTGCTTTCCAAAAATTAGAATCCATTAAACTCGTACCATAATTATAATTATTAAGGTCACATGCACTATTGGTATGCACTCCAATTGCATTGCCACTTGATTCTAAAACAATCGGGCACCCCGAATTTCCGTCCATTGTATCTACTGTATAATTTAATTGTATTCGCTCAATAGAATGAAAAGGACCTATTGAAGTTTGCAAAGTTCTATTATATTCATCTCTAAAATCAGTATTATTATTAATTGGTTGATATTCACCATCTTTACCATACCCAGATATTCGTATTATTTCATTTTCGGTTATATTTGAAGGTTGTTCAATTTCAAATGGTAAATCACCATCAAGTGCATCTAAGGGATGTAAACCAGAAATTGAATTTTCTTGTACATCAAATACCAACCAATCGTCACCTTTTACAACATAATACCCTACTGGATATTGGTCTTCTTCTCCAGGGTGAATTATATTTCCAAATTCATCAGAAAGGGGTACATTAAATTCAATTATTTGTTCATTCCAATGTGTTTCACTCAAATTACTTGAATGATGACAGTGTCCTGCTGAAATAAATAATCCATTTTCTATTAACCATGCTGTACACCCCACAGGATAGATTCGACCTAAAGCTTTATTTGAATAAGGTACTCGATCATCTTCACCACAAATGTTTCTATCGTCATTATTTAAAGTCTCGTTAAATTCAGCATATAATTTCTCAATCGAATAAAATATACTAATATCATTAAAATTAGTATATAAATCAATTTTTATGGAATTTCCATTAAAAAACATGGAGGTATTTCGCCATTTTTCTAATGAATTGTTATCAATTCTTTGATAGTATCCATCCATTAATGAAGTGATTATAAGGTAACTTTCCTCTCCTAAATTCAATTCACCAAAAAATAATCGAATATCTTTTGCATTTTCTTCAACTATTGTATGAGTGTGAACTAAACTATATTCTTCATTATTATCTTCCCCATTAAAAACTGGCGATACATAATCTATTTCTATCATTTGATATTGAGAAATAAGTAAACCAAGATAGATAGTAAAGATGATTTTTCTATTTAAAATTTTCACTCCTGTCTGTAACCTCTTGCTACAACTATTTTTTGACCACCATATGCATTTCCAACCATATAAAATTTATTATTTTTATAATCTGAACCCCTTGCTGATGAATGGCCAATCATATCACCAATAATAGAACTGGAATGCCAAACACCATTAAATACAACATAATAAAAATAGCTGGCACCACCTATAATTATATCATTTGGGGTATTCACAAATAATCCACTTCTAGGAAAAATTTGATGATAGATTTCAGGTGGGCGTAAGATAATAGACTCTTGTGTAAAATAATTATATTTCCACAAACCTTCTGCACTTCCAAAATAGGCGGTATCGCCTAAAACAGCTACATTAGGAATAAAATCTCCATATATACCGCCTAACACTAAATCTGTATCTTCATATAATATACTGACTTCATCATCGACAATTTCTAATGCTACAGTACCATAAGGAAATAGTGGATCATCTATAATATTATTCCAACCCGTAACAAATATATGAGAACCATCTGGATTTCCATGAATTGATTTTAAACTGTGATCTGTAACACCTTCTCCAATAAGGTTCCATTCATTATTTTCATAATGTAAAATTGTTCCAAGAGGTCCAACACAATAAATATTATCAGGACTGGTCCCCCACATTTTTTCACAGCCAATCATATTTGAAAAACCTAAATCCTGAAAATTATGAAGTATCCATTCTGTACCATTATACATAGAGGGATATGTCCACCCAATTACCCAAATATTATTTTCATCAAAATATAATATATCTGAAAACACCATTTGAAATGAATCTCCAAATAAAATTGTTGGGGTCAATTCATCATTTTCATAGATTAAGGCATCATAATTATGATAAATAACTTCTTCATCAATTATATCACATTCAGAAAATGGCCCCACTGCAATATAATCTTCATTTTCGGTAATTGAGATATCATTTAATACATTATAAAACCCACAACCAGTCATATAAATATCCCAAGCGAACTCAGGATTAAGTGAAGGATAGCAACATTCACTATAATTTACTACACATGGAATATTATTTTCTTCTTCACAATATGCATCTAAATTATCGATTATAATATCTACTATGATGATGATATCCGTTATATCTATTACATCATCTACATTTAAATCACCGAAAATAGTTTCTTGTTCTGAAGGAGGAGGAGGTATTTCTAATATAATATTTATAGTACGCAGAATGTCGAGTACATTTATACTTTCATCATTGTTTAAATCACCCAGAGTTTGAGCAAATGTAAAACAGAATAAAGGAAGCAGAAAAAGAGAAAATGGTTTACCCTGAGCGAAGCCGTAGGGAAAAAGAGGCAGGACAAAAGCATTCTTGATTGAAGGCAGGAAAAAATAAAAAATGGCTGTAAGTTTTATAAATGGTCTAAAATTCATTGCCAAACTTACATTAAAATAATAATATTTGTCAAATGGGGGGTGCAATGGTCAATTGAATATCGCATATTGTACAAGGAATGTTGAATGAAGAAGTATAAAAGTATCTAACAGTCTAACCTCTAATTTCTTAAATCTTTCTGGTGAACAAATTAGAAAAATTAAGAAAAATCACTCTTTTTAAAAAACTCAATCGCCTCATTCCTTTTTTCTATATTCTTAATTTTATTACAGCGTTCAAGAATACCCTTTCGGTCATAAATATGTTCTTCTGGTTCTTGCCGGACCGCCTTTAAAAATGAATGAAACGGATTTGTAATAAGGTGGTAAGTGAACATTAAAAATGTATTTTTTAAATAATAATATATACTTTCTGTAAAAAAATAACTGTAACTGATATTTGGTTCATTTGAAATTGTATAATGAAACCAATAAGGAGGTATATATAAAATGTCACCTGCTTCTAAAGTTAATTTAATTTCTTCCGTAACATTTTTATCCGTTACATATAATGGATTTGGGTGCAAAAAGGATTTATATCGAATTGAAGAAAATTTTTCACGACCTTTTGCAATATACCAATCTTTAGAATTATGAAGCTGTAGAATAAACCCCGAAATTATATGCGCATGTTTTGTAAATGTGCAGTCCTTAGAGCTTACAAATAATGTATGTTGCCGAGAGGTCTTGCCAAGTGAAAGAAAATAATCCATAATGGTTTGTTTATTATTGCGGAGAATGCGTTGATATTGAGTGTCAATTTTATGTTTAATTTTATTGCCCAATTTGGTATTTGCCCTTAACCTATACTTTTTACCTTTTTGAACTGCTGTTATAAAATTAGAAATAGAAATTATTTTTTTATCTGAATTCTCATCCAGAATGATAACATCCTTGTTACCATAATTATTTTCAATGAAGTCTAAATCAATTTTATTTTTCACATAATTTTTAAGGACAAAGGGCAATTTTTGATTATTAAAATAGTTTATAATATCCTCAATATTGTCATTTACCGTGAAAGTTTTAATATTTTCCATTGCTTAATTTAGTCCTATTATAAAAATAGTGGGTCACTTATTGTGACCCACTATTCCAAGCCGGATAGAAATTCTATCCGTACATTAGGGAGAGATTTTATTTAATTAAAAGTGCTTTTTGAACTTGAGCAAAAGCCGATTTTCCATTTTCCAAAATATTCAATTGGACAAAATAAACACCAGAAGGAAGTTCAGATGCATTCCATTGAACGGCATGTTGACCAATATTCATTGCTCCCAATTCAATTTTTTGAATGGACTCTCCTAAAATATTAAATATGGATATCTCAACATTTGTAATTTTATTTAATGAAAATTCAATATTTGTAACTGGGTTAAATGGATTTGGAGAAATTTGATTGAAAGAATAATCTTGTGGTATGTTTAAATATGAAATTTCTAAAACACTAAACGCATTATTATTATCATTTGAAAAAGTATAATTAACACAAATTTCATCCATTACTACATTAATCCATATTTCAGTTCCATCTTCATTTGATATTATTTCAGCAATTTCTTCACCACCATCATTTGGTCCAGTTCCATTATAAAAATCCAAAATCATGCTATTTTCGTTTAATGTATAATTTCCGATTGTATGAATTCCCGGACTAAAATATATACCCCCTGCTGATTCACAAAAACTTTGTATTGCAGGAATATCACAATCGATATCAATATCCCACTCACCACCTAATTCGATGCATGTATCAGTATTATCTACTTCACAATCTCCATAATACCAATATCCTCCTAAATTTTCACACTCTTCCTCTGTAGTATTTTCATCCCAATTACATTCTGAGTCGTCATCATAATTTCCACCGGCATTTTCACATACTTCTTGAGATGGTATTTCTAAAAATATACAATCAGTGTCAATATTGCTTTCTCCCAAATCTCCATTTTCATAAAAATATAAATTGGGTCCATTATTTGAAAAATTAAATAATTCATTAAACTCAGCAGAAGAAAGCCACGTTGTAAAAAGTTGTTATTCACCCTCAATGCATTCACTTAAAGGTTCCCCGTATTCATCTATTGTTTCTTCATATATACCACCATCTCCACACATACATTCATTGAAGCTTTCAAAATCTAATTCTATAAATGAACCGGTATAAAAATCCATTGTATAACATGTGTCAAAATTCATCCACATTCCCTCTCCAGCGATACACATTTCCTCATTAATCGAAAAATCATTTCCATCATCTAAACAAATTCCCTCCAATGTAGATATTTGTTCACCACTACATTCTTGGCTATCATAAAACCCCATTGATTCTGGATTCATAATCACGCAGGATTCAGTATCGTCACCCCCACATACACCTGAGCAGTCATACATATTTCCCTCACAATCACATTCATTTCCAGCCATATAAATACAACCATCATCACTCTCTGCATCTGAGTCATAATTACATGCATCTGGATCATTACACTCTTCTAAATTGGAAGTATTGATCGGATTATTTCTATTCTGTAGAAATTGATCTATTGAATTAACTTTATTTAATCCAAATTGATTTTTTGCAATCATAATTGAAAACATTATCATTGTAATTAATAGCACTTTATTCATCATTTTCTTTTTCCTTTTTTAATTAAAGTAAACATACATACTTTACTTGTCAAGAATAGTGCCAACTTAACATTCTCCTCTGTAAAGCAAAAGTGAAATTTAAAAATGAAATTAAAAGTGCAATATATTTCTTGCAGTAATTTTGTGTTTCTTCAAACCATTTTTTTTAAATATATAAAGGTATTTTTATAAACTATTTCAATTAGTTGCATGGATTAAGAAATAAAATCTTTGTAAATTTAGCCACTCGTTTTTCAACGAATTTTTAATATTTAAATAGGATGATAAATGATTATTTCTATACCAAAGGAAATTACTCCTGGTGAAAGCCGTGTTGCAATAATACCAGCGACTGTTAAGGAGTATATTAAAAAAGGTATTACGGTTAAAATTGAAACTGGAGCAGGGCAAGGTTCATTTATTACAGATGAAGAATATAAATCGGCAGGTGCAGAAATCATTTCCAATATTAATGATTTATATGCAAATTCTGATTTCATCTTAAAAGTAAATTCGCCCATAATGAATCAAGCTTTAGATATTCATGAAGTCGATATGATGAAAGAGGGTTCAGCATTTGTTTCATTCTTTCAAACAACTATTGATAAAGATGCGGTTCAAAAACTAACAGAGAAGAAAATTACTGGATTTTCAATGCATCTTGTACCAAGGACAACCTTAGCTCAAAAAATGGATGCACTTAGCTCTCAAAGTAATATTGCGGGTTATAAAGCGGTTCTATTAGGTGCGAGTCATATTGGAAAGTATATGCCATTATTAATGACAGCTGCCGGTACAATTCAACCTGCAAAAGTATTGGTCATTGGTGCTGGTGTTGCCGGACTACAGGCAATTGCAACAGCTAAAAGACTAGGCTCACAAGTAGAAGCATTTGATGTTAGACCAATTGTAAAAGAACAAGTAGAAAGCTTAGGGGCAAAATTTGTGGAAGTGCCTGCCGATGATGATGATGGAGTAGGTGAAGGTGGATATGCAAAAGAAACATCCGATGCATACAAACAAAAACAAGCAGAATTACTTAAAGTTCATATCTCAAAATCAGATTTAGTAATTACAACCGCTTTAATACCAGGACGACCAGCTCCTAAAATTATTACTAAAGATATGGTAAATGGAATGCATGGTGGCTCTGTTATTATGGATTTAGCTTCCGAAAATGGTGGAAATTGTGAATTAACAAAACCTGGGGAAATAATTAATTTAAATGGAATAATTATTGATGGTTCATTTAATATTCCTGGAACCATGCCAATTCATGCAAGCCAAGTATATTCTAAAAATGTAAGTGCATTAGTAAATTATATGTGCCCAGAAGGTGAGCTAAAATTAGACATGGATGACGAAATAATTTCAGGCTCTATGTTTACACATAATGGAGAAATAGCTGATGAACGAACTGCAAATGCTTTAAAAGGAGATTCATAAAATGGATATGATAAATATTTTAACTGTTTTTATTATGGCAATTTTTGTCGGGAATGAAATTATTAATAAAGTTCCACCGACACTACACACACCTCTAATGTCTGGTTCTAATGCCATTTCTGGAATTGCAATTGTAGGAGCAATAATTGCAACAAAAATAAACGGTGAATTAGGTACTTATTTAGGTTTTGTTGCTGTAATATTTGCTACAATTAATGTTGTGGGTGGGTTTTTAGTTACCGACCGAATGCTTAAAATGTTTAAAAGAAAGAAGTAGGAGTATAAATTGGAATATATAAATATCGCGTATGTAATTAGTGCAATCTGCTTCATCTTTGGTATTAAGATGTTAAGTCACCCAAAAACAGCTCGTAATGGAAACTCTCTTGCATCAATAGGAATGCTTATTGCAATCGTTTCAACATTATATGGTGGAGAAGTTTTAAATTTTAAACTTATCGGTATCGGTGTCCTTATTGGTTCAATCATTGGTGGAATAGTTGCTAATAAAATTGAGATGACTCAAATGCCTCAAATGGTTGCAATTTTTAATGGGCTAGGTGGTGGAGCATCGGCATTAATTGCAAGTGCTGAGTTTTACACACAATACCAAAATAACCTTTCAACTTTTATGTTAGTCACTATAATTTTATCTGTAGTAATTGGTACTCTTACACTCACAGGAAGTTTTATTGCGTTTGGTAAACTACAAGGGTTTGTATCAGGAAAACCAATTACATTCCCAGGGCAACAACTAATTAATGGCTTAATGGTAATCTCAATTGGGGTAATGGGTACATATATAGTTAATACTCCAACAGAAATTAATTTTTTCTATGGTATATTAATTATTGCTGGAATTATTGGAGTTACATTAACTATTCCAATTGGTGGTGCAGATATGCCCGTAGTGATTTCATTATTGAATTCGTATTCTGGTGTTGCCGCCGCCGCAACAGGATTTGTGTTAATGAATAATGCACTTATAATTAGTGGTGCTTTAGTAGGGGCATCAGGTCTTATTTTGACACAAATTATGTGTAAAGGAATGAACAGATCTTTAGCGAATGTTATATTTGGTGCAGTTGGTGGCGATACTGCAATAGCCAGTGGCGGACAGGCACAGGAACTAAATATTAAAAGTTATTCCACTGAAGAAGCTGCAATGATTTTTGATGCTGCAGAGAAAGTAATTGTAGTTCCAGGTTATGGGCTTGCAGTTGCCCAAGCTCAGCATGCAGTTAGAGAAGTTGCAGAATGGCTAGAAGCTCAAGGTAAGCAAGTATTATATGCTATTCATCCCGTTGCAGGGCGAATGCCCGGCCATATGAATGTTCTTTTGGCAGAAGCAAATATACCATACGAATTACTCAAAGACTTAGATGAAATAAATCCAGAGTTTGAAGATTGTGATGTTGCCTTAATTTTAGGGGCAAATGATGTCGTTAATCCGGCAGCACGACATGATACATCAAGCCCTATTTATGGCATGCCTATATTAAATGTAGATAAAGCGAGAACAGTAATTGTGAATAAACGATCTATGAATCCTGGTTTTGCAGGTATTCAAAATGAGTTATTTGGATTTGATAATACAATTATGGTTTTTGGTGATGCTAAAGATATGTTAGGAAAATTAATGTCAGATTTAAAGGAATTATAAAAAATATTTTAAAATATTAAGTACAAAAAAAGCAGTCAATTAACTGACTGCTTTTTTTTTATTTTAACAATAATTTAATTTTTAATTTATCAAGCTATTATCTACTATAAATAAAATAAGTAATAATGGTAAATAATAAATGGTAGTCTTTAGCAAGATTTTAGCCGTTTTACCATTTTGATCTAAAATTAACCCCATACTTGCAAAAAAGAATATCATTCCGATAACAATTGTACCAATTAAATAAAAAGTACCTGCAATCCCAACCATAGTTGGTAAAATACTATAATAAATCATAAGAAAAGTAAAAATGAAAATATGAAGGCGAAAAATAAATAATTTTTCTTCCCCTGTGTACATTTTAAACCCTCCTTTTTTATAATCCTTACGGTAAATCCAAGCAATCGATAAAAAATGTGGAATTTGCCAAGCATATAATATTCCACCTATTATCCAAGCCTCTTTTGATAATTCACCTGTTGCAGCAAGCCATCCACCTAATGGAGGTAAAGCGCCTGGAATTGCACCCATTAATGTATTTAATGGGGTCTTTCTTTTCATAGGGGTATAGACAAATACATATAGAATTAATGTTATTGCAGATAAAATAGCAGCACCCTTGTGAACAAAAAACCAAAATAATCCAATTCCAATTAAAGACATCAATACACCAAAAATTAAACCTGATTTCCTTGTTATAACTCCCGCTGGAATGGGTCTATTTTTTGTCCTGTCCATTAATTTATCTAAATCGGATTCGCAGTATTCATTTAATGCAGCAACACCAGCCGAAGAGCAAATTGCTCCAAAAATTAAAGAATAAATTAATAAATTATTATAACTTGATAATTCAATCCCCTTTTTTACGATACCCGCATAAAAGCCAAACCATGTAGAAATAAAAACCATGAGTGTTATCTCTGGCTTTGATAATTGAAAATATGCTTTTAATTTTGTTAAAATAATTAATTCCATTTATTATTAATAAAAAATTTATCTAATTCCAAGATTGTTAATTTACCAATTAACTCACCAATCGAATGAATGGTAAAATCCTAAAATACTAGTTGTTGGTGCATTTGTTTTTATTCTCTTAAATTTGGGCTTCTGGAAATTAAAAATAAATTTATTTAAGGAGTATAATGTTAAAATTCAAAATAAGTGTAATTCTTTTATTGGTTAGTTCATTGACATTGGCAGGTACAATTTCAGGGACTGTTACTTTTGATGGAAAAACACCAAAAAGAAAAAAACTAAAGATGAGTGCTGACCCCGTTTGTGGTTCTGCTCATAAAACACCCGCTCTAAGCGAAAAATTAGTTGTAAATGATAAAGGACAAATAAAAAATGTATTAGTTTGGGTAAAAGGTGCAAAGGGTGGTTCTGCATCACCAGCTGTTCTTGACCAAAATGGATGTATGTATAGTCCTCATGTTATTGGTGTTCAAAAAGGGCAAGATTTATTAATTAAAAATAGTGATGCAACATTGCACAATATTCATTCTATGTCGAAAGAAAATTCATCATTTAATTTTGCAATGCCTAAAGTGGTTAAAGAAAAGAAAGTATCCTTTGACAAAATAGAAGAGCCGTTTGCAATTAAATGTGATGTTCACCCTTGGATGAAATCATGGGTTTCTGTATTTGATCATGGATTTTTTGCTGTAACTGATGAAAATGGACATTTTACAATTGAAGGTGTTCCTGCAGGTGAATATGAAATCGTTGCCTGGCAAGAATGGTTCAAAATGAAAGGTGTTATTACTCAGAAAGTAAAAGTAACTGACGGTGAATCTGTTGCTGACTTTACCTTTAAAAGACCATCAAAAAAGAAATAATCATTTCTTAAATAGAAATTAATTTAATGGGGTAAGTATTCTTACCCCATTTTTTTTATATGATTTATCAACCTGAAAAATATAATTCAAAACTACATGCATGGTCTATTTTGACAATGATATGTACTTTTATTCTTATCTTTATTGGAGGATTGGTTAAAAGTACTGAATCCGGACTATCTGTCCCCGACTGGCCTACAACTTATGGCGAAAATATGTTTCTATTTCCCATATCAAATATGGTTGGGGGAGTTTTATATGAGCATGGTCACCGATTATTTGCATCACTTGTTGGGGCTTTAATTTTAATCCAAACTGTTTGGATATTTTTAATTGACTCTAATCTGTGGTTAAAAAGAATAAGTTTATTTACTTTATTTACTGTTATTTTTCAGGGAATATTAGGCGGTTTAACCGTACATTATTTACTACCTGTGTGGATTTCTGCTTCGCATGGTACAATTGCTCAAACTACACTTTGCCTAACTGTTTTATTAACAATAATCACTTCTCAATCTTGGAATAAAAAACCTGAATTATTCCTTAATCCTAAAATATTTAAAATTGCCTTAGCCGTTACAATATTAATTTGGACTCAACTTATATTAGGTGCAATTATGAGACATTCTGAAGCAGGTCTCATTGCATTTGACTATCCGACAATGAATGGAGATATAATACCTAAAATTTCAAAAATAACAGAATATAATAATTTACGAAATGAGTTTATTTGGGAGAATATCGAAAATTCAGATTCTACATTATCACAAATAGATGTATTGGACGAACACTTAGAACCAATTACTTCTTTTAAATTATTAATTCACTTTGCACATCGTACTTGGGCGTTAATTGTATTTGGTTTTATTTGTTATTTTTGGTTTTATATTTTTAAATATTCAAAAAATAACCGACAATTTATAACAGGAAGTTCAATTTTATTAATAGCAGTATCATTACAATTTATTTTAGGTATTTTTACAATTTGGACAATTAGAGATATTTTAATTACTACACTTCATGTTGGAAATGGCTCTTTTGTTTTAGCTTCTAGTTTTTATTTAACAATATGGTCATGGCGATTAAAAAATAAAAATTAATTCATAAATTTATAATAGCAGATATGCCAATGCAATAAAAAAGCCTCTAAATAAGAGGCTTTTTTATTCGTTTAAATTTATTAATTTAAATTATCTCAAATTTTCCCAATGAATATTATATGTTTCATATTCATATTTTGAACCTTTAGGTACATTTACTGCCACTGAAAAGGAACCAACATCACCAGGCTCTAATGCAGAATCCGTGATTACACCATTTGAATATTTAATATTCGAGCCATCGACAAATGCAGAATCAGATGCAATTAATCCTGTATTTTCATCCCATAAACTAAATACAATACGAACAAAATCTGCCTTGTATTTTCCACTATTTACAAGTGAACCCGAATATACAAATGTTTCTCCTTCATTTCGTTGCTCAGGGCCTGAAAAAGTACCTTGCAATTTTACCTCCGGTGCGGGAGCAGAAACTTCATCATATTTTTCAATAGTTGCTTTATCAAGTGTGATTTGACCTAATTGAGTTTCTACTGTCATTTTATCCGAATCTTCATTTAAAATATTTCCATGCACAATAGTACCATTTGAAAGTGTAATTCGATGTTTTAGATGTGGAGCTTTTATCATTTTAAACATTTCATTATTAACCCGAGGAACAGAAACCCGTGAATCATATTCAACAATACGAGCTTTTAATTCATTCATTTCTCGTCGTAAATCATCCAATGATTCTTTCACGGGGTAAAAAGAACCCGACATCACTAAATTTGTTTCAACAACCTGTGCATCCGAATCTTCCTCAAATGGTATTTCACCAATTTCTTCTTCAGTTTCGGCTATAGTTCCAATCTCCTCAACTGCATCTTCATCTGTTGATTCAGGGGAAGGATCATCTTTTTTAAATAATGAACATCCTGTTAAAAAAAGTAACATCAATAATAAAGATAAAAACTGTCTCATTAATTAACCTCCAATTGGATTTGACCTATTGAATGTGCTTTAAATGCAGCCATTCTCAGTTCATTTTTGTAATCATCAAATTTTTTCATTTTAACCAACATATCTAATATTTCGGGGTAAAACATATAATTTTTTGGATTTTCTAATATAGTAATAATTTCACTCAACACTGATTCATCATTAAAATCTCCAACAGCCCTTAATGCTTGAAGCCTCATTGACTGTGGGTAATCCTCTGATTTTACAATTTCTTTCAATGGTTGTAATAAAGTAGGATCTTTAAATTCAGAAACTGCACTTAAAAGATGATTTAATAATTTAGAATATTCATCCTTCCCATTATTATAAGCTGTTAATATTTGAGATATCATTCGGCTTTCTTCAATATCTCCCATTGCATGTAAAGCAAATTCTTTAGCTTTTAAATTTGTTTTAGGATCTCCAAGCATATCCAAAAAATAATCTGTCACTTCGGGGCCTTCTTTTTTTGATAAAATATCAATCGCGATACTTCTTACGCCCACATCAATATCATTATTTTTTGATATATTAATTAACCACGGAATTACTTTTGTGTCTTCCATAGCACCCAAGGAGTAAGTTAAAATAGAATCCATTCTAACCTGCTGTCTTTTACTTATTTCATACAATTCAAGCAAAGTAGTAATAGCATCTTGTGTTCCGACATTACTTATTGCATTCATATAAGCTTTCCGAGTTTCAATGATTTTATCCTCAGTTGCCATTAGCCCCTTTGTTAAATATGGGTTAGAATGCTCATCACCAAATTCTTTTAACATATTTATCGCTTGAATCATTAAATCCAAATCAATCAAACCACTTCCACCAACTGTTTGCTGTACGGCTTCTATCGCCATTGGATGACGACTATCTTTAAGTGCAGTTAATGCTGCCATTCGCACATTAGAAGCTTGAGCTTGATCTTGAAAAATTTTCACAAGTTCAGCAACCGCATCTTCTTTACCATCAATATATGCTAATCTATGCTTCTCTACTTCTTCTAATGAAAAAACAGTACTATTTGCCGCGCATCCCCAGAAAAGGAAAAAAGAAAGCAACAATAATATACTTTTTTTGTACATATTAAAATTCCAGTTTATTTTCATTTTGTAAATCCTAGTTTTAATTAAACATTTAAATTAGGATGATTATTCCAATTTAACTGTTTCCACCCATTTTCATCACGAATGGTAACCGTAAAATATTTAATCCAATCGCCCATCCAAATTAAATTTTTATTCTCATTCGTATTTATACCTGTTTTATGGTAATGTCCCACCAAAATGGTATGATAACCCTTATCAAATTGAGTATGAGCATATTCCCCAATATCCTTCGTAACCTCCTCATACTCTGTATATCCTTCGGTGAAATGCCGACTTGTCTTGGATACCTTGCTTGCTATTTTACATCCGATTTTAGGTCGAAGTAAACCAAAAAAATAAATGGATATAGGATGCCTAATAATTCTTTTCATTAGACGATAACCATTATCATTTTTTAACAAGCCATCACCATGAATCACCTGAATTTTTTCGTTTCCGATGTTGAAATCAAGATTTTCATGATATATAATAGCACCAAATTTAGAGCGAAAATACCCAAAATCCCAAAAATCATGATTACCTAATACATAATGGATTTCTATTCCATTTTTATTTAAGTCTTCTAATGCTTCAAATATACTTTCATAGCCTGGCATTTGAGCATTTCCATAGTCAAACCAAAAATCTAAAAAATCGCCACCAATTACCAATGAACCACCCGTTAATTTAATTTTATCAAATAAACTAAATAATAGTTCTCGTCGTTTACACTCATTATTTAAGTCTGTAAACTGAAAATGATTATCGGAAATAAAATAAATGGGTGTGTTCATTTAGTAAAAATTACGGGGTTTAGTGAATAGAATCATAGAAAATACACAACTATACAAATTTATCTCAAACTGAAAATAAAATGTTTCTTAGTTTTATAGGTTTTGTGACGAACAAAAAGAGTTAATAACCATTAAAATTATGATGAAAATTAATATTACTAAAATTATAGCCTTTATATACCTTTCAATTTCCTTTGGACAATTTGGACAAAATATTGTTCAATATGACAAATTTGATTGGTATTACATTCAATCAAACCATTTTGATATCTATTATTATAATCAGGGGTTTTCTCATGCTGAATATGTCGCACATGAAGCTGAGCAGGCATATAAACATATTTCTAAATATTTAGATTGGGATTTAACAAATAGATATTCAATTATTATTTATAATTCTCACAATGATTTCCAACAGACAAATGTAGTGGAATCCTATATGTATGAAGGCATCGGAGGCGTTACTGAATTATATAAAACACGAGTTGTAATCCCATTTGATGGTTCTCATAGTGAGTTTAAACATGTAATTCATCATGAACTTGTTCACATGTTTATAAATGATTATTTATATGGAGGAAGTTTACAAAATTTAATTACTAAACAAATTAGCTATATTATTCCACTATGGATGAACGAAGGACTCGCTGAATACTTATCAGGTGATTGGAATACAGCATCCGATATGTGGATTAGGGATTTAACTTTAAATTTTGGAGAGCTACCATCTTTTAATCAACTTGGTGGATATTTAGCATATCGCGGGGGACAATCTGTTTGGAGATTTATAACTGGCAAATGGGGAGATGAAGCCATTGCTGAAATTTTTTATCAAATTAAAAACAATAAAAGTGTAAATAAAGGGGTTGAATCTGCACTTGGAATGAAATTGAATGAAATAAATGAACAATGGCATGACTATTTAAAAGAAAATTATTTCCCTGAAATTTCGAATAAACAAAAATTAACAGATATTGCTCGACAATTAACGGATCACAAAAAATTAGGGAATGGATATAATATTGCGCCTGTAATTTCACCTGATGGAAGTAAAATAGCAATTTATTCTAATAAATCTGGAAATATGGCTCTATATCTTATTTCATCTGAAACGGGAAAATTTTTAAATAAAATAATTCAAGGGGAGCGAAATTCTGAATATGAAGAATTGCATATTTTAAAACCAGGAATTTCATGGTCGCCAGATGGTTCTGAGCTAGTATTTTCGGCAAAATCAGGAAAATCTGATGCTTTATTTATTTATAATTTGGAAACAGAAAAAACACGAAAAATCAGATTAGAATTGGAAGGTATTTTTAGACCAACATGGAGTCCACTTGCAGATGAAATTGCATTTATTGGAAATGACGGTAAAACAAGTGACATCTATATTTATGATTTATTTACAGAAGAATTATTAAACTTAACAGATGATTGGTTCACCGAAGACCATGTATCTTGGAGCCCCGATGGTTTAGATTTATTATTTATTTCTGATAGAGAGAATTATCTTACAGAAAAACAACCTTTATCAAAATTTACACACTCTTTAGAGCAAACGGATATTTATTCAATTTCACGAAGCAGTGGAAAAATTTCTCAAGTTACAAATACGGAGTGGAATGAATCTTATCCTGTTATGACACAGGACAGAAATTTAGCATTTGTTTCTGATAAAACGGGGATTAACAATATTTATCTATTAAACAATGAATTATCAACTCCGAAAGCTATCACAAATGTTCTCACCGGAATTTCACAATTAAACTGGAATTCTGAATATTCTCAACTTGTATTTTCAGGTTTTCAAGAAAGTGGATATGATATTTATTTATTTGTTAATCCATTGGATCAATTAGAAAACAACCACAATCCTTCAATATTAAATTGGGTAAATGAAAAAAAAGAAGCTGAATTTAAAGTAAATCAAAATAGAGATAGAAATATTGGCAATAGTGATGAATATAAAAATTATGTATTTGCTCGCGGCCGAAAGCCAATAATTGAAGAAAACCAAAAAACAATTGAACTTCCAGATTCATCACGATTAGATGATAAAGGCAATTTTATTTCAAAGAAATATTTAACTCGGTTTTCGCTTGATTTAGCTCAAGGATATGCTTCTTATAATACACTCTATTCTCCAAAGGCAATGGCGTCATTTTTATGGAGCGATGTTTTAGGTGACCATAAAATATATCTTGGTACGCAAATGCAAATTACATCCTTGAGAAATTCAGATTATTATTTATATTATCGATTTCTTCCATTTAAAATTGATTATAATTTTCTTTTTTATCATACCGCTATTAATTTTTTAGATAATAATTTCAGAAATACTTTTATAGACTTAAATGGTAATGAAGATCGAGAACCTGAAGAACCACTTTATTATCAATCTTATTTAAGGCAATTATTATTAAATGGTACGGCATCATTTCCGACATCTCGATTTAAACGGTTTGACTTAGCACTTAAATTTGGTCATGTTGAAAAAGTATCTCTTTGGGAAGTAGGGCAATCAGATTATGGAATTACAGTTGAAGAAAAATCAGATGGTGTTTTTGGTGCATCACTTTCTACTTTTATTCCATCAGTAAGCATGGTTTGGGATAATACACTTTGGGATTATATTTTTCCCTTTAAAGGTTCACGATTTAATGCAACATTTAAAACAAGCCCAAAAATTGGAGATAATGGACTCACTTTTCATTCACTTATATTAGATTATCGAAAATATCATCCTATAAAAAATGGTATCAGCTTGGGGGGTAGGATATATTCAGGTTATAGCTTTGGAGATAATGCCCAACTATTTAAAATGGGTGGTTTACCATGGGTGTGGTCTTCATTAGGGTCTGAATATTATGCTACTCATGAAGAAAATAATTTAGATTATGACCTTGAATCTGTTTATTTTTCAGAATATGTTATGCCCGTTCGTGGAGCACAAATAAATCAAAAATATGGGTATGGTACTTTTTTATTAAATATGGAAATTCGATTACCTCTATTAATTTACTATTTTCCTGCAATTAAATATTTAGGACAAATAAGTGCGGTTGCCTTTTCAGATTTTGGTTTTACATGGGATAAAAAAATACCCACATGGTCAGAAGAAAATTGGGATAATAATAATCCTGAAGGATTTATTTGGACTTATGGTATTGGTCCTCGTTTTATATTCCTAGGGCTACCATGGCAATTAGATTATGCATGGCATGCCAATCCTTATAAAAAAGAAAAAACAACACGGTCTTGGTTTTTAACCATTGGGCTTGACTTTTAACAAATAGAGATACACTTTGAAAATTTTTAATTTAGAAAAATCCTGCTCTGAAACTAGTGCAAGAACAGGCGTATTATCTACAGACCATGGAGACATTCAAACTCCATTTTTTATGCCTGTAGGTACTTATGGAGCTGTAAAAACACAATCCTCAGATGAAATCAAAAACCTTCCGAGTCGTATTCTCTTGAGTAATACTTATCATTTATTCTTACGGCCAGGAACTGAAATTTTAGAACAAGCGGGCGGTTTGCATAAATTCATGAATTGGAATGGAGCAATATTAACTGATTCTGGTGGATTTCAAATTTTTAGTTTAAAAGGGTTTAGAGAAATTACAGATGATGGAGTTACCTTTCAATCTCACTTAAATGGAGAAAAACACCATTTAACACCTGAAAGGGTTGTAGATATTCAGCGATCCATTGGTTCTGATTTTATGATGATGTTAGATGTATGTCCGCCGGGTGATGCAGACCATAAAACTTGGATTGATGCATTAGAAACAACAACTCGATGGGCAAAACGCGGAATGGAGCATTTTCGAAATACTGATCCACTTTATGGCTATCATCAAACTTTATTACCCATTGTTCAGGGTGGAACTAATCCTGAATTACGGAAAAGGTCAGCAGGTGAATTAATTGAACTTGATGCAGATGCATACGCAATTGGTGGACTAGCTGTTGGAGAATCAAAGCCTGAATTATTAGATATTTCAGAGCTCACAGCATCTCTTCTTCCCAAAGATAAGTCTCGTTATTTAATGGGTGTAGGCACTCCAGCCGATTTAGTACGATGTGTTGCTAGGGGAATTGATATGTTTGACTGTGTTATGCCAACCAGGAATGCTCGAAATGGTCAATTATTTACCTTAAATGGAAAAGTAAATATAAAGAATGCAAAATATAAAGCCGACTTTTCTCCTATAGATGATACAGGTTTTGCACCCATGTCTGAACAATATTCAAAATCATATTTACATCATTTATTTAGAACAAATGAAATTTTAGGTTTACGAATTACCACTCAACAAAATTTAAGATTCTATATATATTTAATGGCCGAAATGAGAAAAGCAATACTAAATGATTCATTTAAACTTTGGGCAAATAATTTCTTATTTAATTATGATGGTGGGAAAATTTAATTAATTTGAACTCTTATTTTTAATTATGAAAATCGAAAATAATAAATATTTAATTACAGATGATGATGGAATAACACGATGTTGGTGGGGAAATGAACCATCTGATTATAAAGATTATCATGATAATGAATGGGGACGACCAACAAAATAGGACTTTCAACTATTTGAAAAAATTTGCTTAGAAGGTTTTCAATCTGGACTGTCCTGGTTAACTATTCTCCGGAAAAGAAATAATTTCAGGGAAGCGTTTTTAAATTTTGACTTTAACCAAATTTCAAAATATAATAATTCAAATATCTCTCAGCTCCTTCAAAATGCAGGTATTGTCAGGCACCGCGGTAAAATTGAAGCCACAATCAACAATGCTCATCGTGCAATTGAAATTGTAAATGAATTTGGAAGTTTGGCAAATTATATTTGGAAATGGAAACCCAAAACAAATGAACTACATGTTGGAAATGATAAATATAATCATCCAATTCCAAGCATTACACATACTTCTAAATTATTAAGTAACGATTTGAAAAAAAGAGGATGGAAATTCTTTGGCCCAACGACTGCCTACGCATTTATGCAAGCAATGGGCTTAGTAAATGATCATATAATTGGTTGTTTTTGTCATAAAGAAATCAATGAACTGCATAACTATTTTGAAACACCAAATTCATAAATAAATAATTAATAAAGTGCTACACCCTCTCCACCGAGAGAGGATTAAAATGGGGAAGCTATTTTATTTTACCAAAAAAAGCCCTGTATTTCTACAGGGCTTAAGGTGTGAGGTAGGGACTT
>JACKQG010001521.1_pt1 | contig 31921 bp, 36 predicted proteins | sample 8237621 | NCBI WGS metagenome assembly JACKQG01 (sample SAMN15677084, study PRJNA649215) | marine metagenome | biome: marine; feature: Black Sea; material: saline water; isolation source: suspended particulate matter (SPM) from the Black Sea western gyre | collected 2013-06-09/2013-06-10 | depth...
TTACAAAATTTTGCTTGGAATTTTTAGAAAAGAGTCGCTTAAGTTGTCTTGACCCTATATTTTTACTACTAAAGCAGGTGAAATTTAAGCGATTAATACAATATTCATTAACGCTTATTGTATTGCTATTTTCAATCTATGTTGCTCAACTCAACACCCAGGTGGTCGATCATTTTTCACAACAAACAGAGGTAAGTGCTGTTGATTATGAGCAGCAATCTCCTGTGGTGATTAACATGTTGTTGTTGACTGAAGATCAATCATTTTTTAATCATTCTGGGGTGGATTTTAAAGAGATTGCACGGGTTATTCGTGATTATGTATTTTATGATAAGCCGCTGCGTGGGGCGAGTACGTTAACCCAGCAACTGATTAAAAATGAGCTGTTAACGCGTGAGAGAAGCTTTGATCGAAAATTCAAAGAGGCACTGATGGCGATACTGCTGGAGATTTCTTTTGATAAAAAGTTTATTCTTAATTATTATTTGAACCATGTTTACTTGGGGCAAAAAGGTCATTTGGTTGTTAATGGGTTTGCCCATGCATCGAGATTTTATTTTAATAAATCTATGAGTGAATTAACCCTTGAGGAGGTGGCTACCTTGGTGGCATTGGTTAAAGGTCCAAGCTATTATCATCCCATTAAATACCCTCAACGCCTAGCAAAGCGTCGAGCCTTAGTGTTAGGCTTGTATCATAAGTATGAAAAGATTGTAAAATAGTGAAAGAGATTATTGCATCAACCTAGTACAATTTATGAAATACATAATACAACATCTTTCTGGCGCTACACAGCAGTCCTCTAGGAGGGTTTATCTAAAAATTCGTCAAATAGCTAGCTATTCTTCTCATTTTTGGGTGAAAAATACACAATTTTCTACACCTCCTAAACCGTACCGGGTTAATGCAATGGTCTCTATATGAAAAATATTCTTGCCATTGATACTTGCACCGAAGTTTGTTCGGTGAGTCTTTATTCAGATTCAGCTAAAACCTCACGATTCTTAAAGGACGTGGCAAAAAGTTCAGGATTGATATTGCCCTTGTGTGATGAGGTTTTAGATGAAACTGGGCTATCTGTTAAAGATTTAGACCTGATTGTTTATAGCAAAGGTCCGGGTGCATTTACCGGTGTTAGAATGTGTGTGAGTGTGGTGCAAGGCATGTCATTGGCTTTTGAAATTCCCACCTTAGGGTTTTCAACCCTGGAGCTGGTTGGGTTTGGTGCTCAGCAAAAATTCAACACGGATAAAGTTGCCATTGCTTTAGACGCAAGAATGAACGAGGTTTACTGGGCACAAATTAACCAAGGTAAATTTACCGGTGAAACTATTTTCAAACCTGAAGATGCACCTAAATTAGGTGATGATTATTTAGGGGTTGGCAGTGGCTGGGGCGCATATTCTCAAGCGTTAGTTGAGGCAACTAACATAGAGAATTATCAAGCACAATTCTACCCTATGGCTGAAAATTTAATTGAACTGGCTTTAAATCATGTTGCGCAAGGATTGCCGTTTGATGATAATTTGCCATTACCCACTTATTTACGCAACAACGTAGCGCAAAAATCCTTAAAATAATTATCAAATTTTGAAAGCGTAAATATTATGTGGAAATGGATACAGGCGTTTGCCTCCCCCAAAAATTTCTATTCAATCAGTCATAAAATCATTCCTTGGTTTTTATATCCATTTATAGTAATTACCTTGGTGGGTTTGTATTGGGGCCTGATTATCGCCCCGGCTGATTACCAACAAGGCGAAAGTTACCGTATTATGTATATCCATGTGCCGGCAGCATGGATGAGTATGTTTGTGTACGTGGTCATGGCAGTATCAGGTGGAATTGGCCTTATTTGGCAAATTAAGCTAGCCAATGTAGTGGCTAAAGTATCCGCACCAATTGGCGCCTCGTTTACTTTTTTAGCACTAGTAACAGGTGCGGTTTGGGGTAAGCCTATGTGGGGCACTTGGTGGGTTTGGGATGCGCGCCTAACCAGTGAATTGATTTTGTTATTTTTATATTTGGCTTACATGTCGCTTAATAACGCCTTTGATAACCCAAAAACAGCGGCTAAGGCCAGCTCTATTTTGGCGATCGTTGGTCTGGTAAATATTCCTATTATTCATTATTCAGTGACTTGGTGGAACACTCTACACCAAGGTGCTTCTGTAAGTTCTATTGAGAAAATAGCGCAGCCTGCCATTCATAGCGACATGTTAATGCCGTTGGTGCTAATGGGTATTTCGTTTAAGTTGTTATACGGTGCGCTAATGTTAATGCGCGCACGCGACGAAGTGCTGATTCAAGAGCAGAATAGTGGCTGGGTTAAAAAAATTATTATGGAGCATGGTAAATGACACTAGCAGAAACCTTTTCATTTCTACCTTATGGTAAGTATGCGTTTTATATCTGGTTTTCATATTTAACGGCATTTGTGGTTATTGGTGGATTATTCGTACGCACAAAAACTATTCATAACAATACATTTAAGCAATTACGCCTTAAATATTCAAGGAATTAATCACTGATGACAAAAAGACAAAACAGAATGATCTTGGTAGCGATGCTGGTTGCCGGTGTTGGTTTGGCAGGCTACTTTGGCCTAAAGGCGTTTAACGAAAATTTGCTGTATTTTTTCTCGCCAACGGATGTAGTTGAAGGTAAGGCGCCAACCGGTAAAAGTTTTCGTCTAGGTGGGTTAGTTGGCGTGGACAGCGTTAAGCGTGATGGTATTAAAGTTAGGTTCGATGTGACTGATAATAAAAATACGTTCAGCGTTAAATATGAGGGTATCTTGCCAGATCTGTTCAGAGAGGGTCAAGGCATTATTACTACTGGTTCGTTGGTTAATGGCACGTTTGTAGCCACAGAGGTGCTGGCCAAGCATGATGAAAACTATATGCCACCAGAGGTGGCTGATGCGCTATCTAAAGCGCAAGCAATTAAAAAACCTGCTGGCTATAATGAGTAAATTTGCGCCATTAGCTATTTTTGTTATTTTGGCCTGGTTTTTGTTTGATGGCTTAGGTCGAGATACTAAAAAACTTCCCTCCCCTTTAATCGGCAAGCCTTTCCCAAATTTAATGGTAGAGGATTTTAAAGCGTCAGATAGTTACTCAACTTATTCGTTACTTAAAGATCAAGTAAGTTTGGTCAACGTGTGGGCGTCATGGTGTGTCACCTGTCGTGCAGAGCATCAAATGTTGATGGATATTGCCAAAACAAATTCAGTGCAAATGGTGGGCGTTAATTACAAAGATACACGCAAGGAAGGGCAAGTTTTTCTAAATCGCTTGGGTGATCCATACAACAAGATTATTTTTGATGAGCAGGGAAAGCTAGGATTAGAGCTTGGCGTGTACGCCACACCAGAAACTTTTATAGTTGATGGTCAAGGAATTATAAGAGATAAGCATATCGGTCAGCTAACCCCAAGCATTTGGAAAGAGCGATTTTTGCCGTTAATTCAACAGCTTAAAATATCAGCAAAAACTAATACTCCTGGTTAACTATATTTTTTTTAAAAATGCGTTGACAGTGCGGGTATTTAATGGATAATTCATTGAAAGCTTTTAATAAAAAAGCGCAAGAAATTTCAATCAAGAAATACGATTTACGAAACAGGAGAATAAGTAATGAACAAGTCAGATTTAGTAGCAGCAATTGCTGAAACATCAGGTTTAACAAAAGCAGACGCAGCTCGCGCATTAGACGCAACAACAGGTGCGATTACTTCAGCATTGTCAGCAGGCGATAGCGTAGCAATCACAGGTTTTGGTAGCTTCCTAGTTAGAGACCGTGCAGCACGTACAGGTCGCAACCCTCAAACAGGTGCAGCAATTCAAATTGCAGCTTCTAAAGTGCCTGCTTTTAAAGCGGGTAAATTACTTAAAGAATCAGTTAACTCTTAAGATTTTTTCAGTATAATATGCCCCGTGCTTAATCTTAAGTGTTGGGCATATGTTTTTTTGGGCGATTAGCTCAGTTGGTAGAGCGTCGCCCTTACAAGGCGAATGTCACAAGTTCAAGTCTTGTATCGCCCACCAAAAAAACATTTCGGTCCGGTAGCTCAGCTGGTTAGAGTGCCTGCCTGTCACGCAGGATGTCGAGGGTTCAAATCCCTTCCGGATCGCCATATTTATTGCGTTTTACGCAAGTTAAAAAAAGGTAGCATTAGCTATCTTTTTTTTCGTCTAAATTATGATGCGAATTTACTCCGTTTTTTTTGATAAACTTTTTCGTTTATAATCCTTATTTTTTATTCATTTAATGTGTAGCCATTTATTTGTTAAATGGTAGACAACTTTATCCTTATGCTAAGCTCTATTAAAAACAAAACTAAAGGCTGGTTAGCCTATTTAATCGTTGGTTTAATTACTGTACCTTTTGCTTTATTCGGTATCAATGAATACTTTACTGGCGCTTCTAATGTGGTGGTGGCCAGTATTAATGATGAAGAGATTAACAAAGATGAGTTTTTATCAGAATTCAATCCACAAAAAAGACGCTTACAGCAAAAATTGGCTGAAAAATACGATACAGAGTTTGATCAAGTCTTGAAACAATCAGTTCTTAATCAAATGGTCGATAGACGCTTATTGACCCAATTGGCACAGCGCATGTCGCATGCAACCACAACTGCTGAGCTTAATGCGGTGATCCAGGCGAGCGATTTGTTTGCTGAAGAGGGGCGTTTTTCAATTGATAAGTATAAGCAATTATTAAGACTGAATGGTTATACGCCTGCGAAATATGAAGCCATTAAAGCTAAAGAGCTTACTCAAAATCAAATCAAATACAACTTGCTTGACTCGGCGTTCATGGTGCCATCACAGTTAACCCGCTTGCAACAATTAAACGATCAGCAGCGTAATTTTTCATATATTCAGTTAAATGCTAATGATTACACTTCAAAAGTTAAAGTGGATGAAAAGAGTGTTAAAAATTATTACGATAATCAAAAAGAATCTTTCTTTGCGCCCGAGCAAGTAAAGCTTGAATTTGTTGAATTGTCATTGTCTGAAATTGCTAAAAAAATTAGTGTGACTGATGATAAGTTGTTTAATTTTTATGAAGATGAGCAGGCTAGATTCACCACAGATGAGGAGCGTCAAGCTCAGCACATTCTTATAGAGGATGAAGAAACTGCCAATAAGGTGCTTGAATTACTTCAGCAGGGTGGTGATTTTGCCAAGCTTGCTGGTGAATATTCGCTAGATGATGGCTCAAAAGATTCTGCAGGTGATTTAGGATTTTTTACTCGTGGTGTCATGGTTGGTGCGTTTGAAGATAGCGCGTTTGCCATGAAAGAAGGCGAGTTAAGCGGGTTGGTTAAATCTGAATTTGGCTATCACATTATTAAGCTTAATAAAATTAAGACGGGTGTTGTCAAATCATTTAATAGTGTTAAATCTGAATTGACACAGCTTTACACACAATCTAAGGCGCAAAAAGATTTATACAACTTGACTGAGCAAATGGCTAATTTGACTTATGAAGCAAACTTAGAAGAGTTGGCTGAGCAGATGGGGCTTAAATTGCAAGCAACCGAGTTTTTTGATGCTCAAGCCACTCAATTTGATGCAAAAGTTGTGAGTGCAGCTTTTAGCGATGTTGTGTTAAACAAAAATGAGAATTCTGAAGTTTTAGAGTTGGGTGGTGATCGCTTTATGGTGATTCACCTAAAGGATAAATTAGCGCAACGCCAAAAGACCTTTGACGAAGTTCAGGGTGAGATTAACACGCACCTAACAAGCTTATTGGCAAAAACTTTTATTGACAACATTGCTGTACAAATTGCTAAACATGCTCAAGCGGGTGAGACTGAAAAAATGACTCAGTTAATGAATAAAAATTCATTAACTTGGAAAAATATCGGTTGGGTGAAACGAGATTCCAAGCAAGTTGAGGCAGCTATTGTTAACAAAGTGTTTGCTTTAACCAAGCCAAACGCCGATTCTGTATTTAGTGCGCAGAGTTTGGGTAATCGTCATGCTGTGGTGATTGATTTAAACGCCGTTAAAACAGCTGATGAACAAGTGTCAATGATAGATCTTGAGCGCGTTATGCTTGGCTTTGAGTCTAATGAGGTGTTTGTTAATATTTTGCAGACCTTACGATCTCAAGCCGACATTGAATTATTTGCTAATAACTTGTAATAAATTCCCTATAAATTTTAATAATTAAGGTTTTATTGATGTAGATCAACCTTTTTATTATTTGTTGGATTATAATTTACCTATCAATAATAATAAGGATTATCGGGTGAAATTAAAAACACTATTAGTAGCACTAGGCTTACCATTATTAAGCTTTGCAGGTGGTCAAGAAATTTATTCGGAAAACTGTGAAAAATGTCATGGTTTTTCACGTCAAGGTTCGTTAGGTTTGCCGCTTTATCGTTCAACCATTGCCAATCATTCTGATCGATATCTCACTAAAACGATTCGTTATGGCCGTCCTGGTCGAATCATGCCGGCTTTTAATTTATCAGCCGCACAAACAGCAAAATTGATTCGTTTTTTGCGTGCTGGTATTAAAGCCCCACAATATGATCCAACGCCAATTGTAGGTGATGCTGATGCAGGTAAATATACTTACGAGCAATATTGTCAGCGTTGCCATGGCGCACAATTACAAGGCGGTGAGGGTACGGGTAAAAATTTCTCATGGCAAAAGGATCGTGAGGTGTCGCCACCAGCGTTAGCCAACCAAGGCTTTTTACACGCTGCTGAAGATCAGATGATTAAGCGCATTATCATGAAGGGCATTAAAGATACCGAGATGATGTCGTTTGAGAAAGAGTTTAACTTTACCGATAAAATGGCTAATGATTTAGTAGCTTATATCCGTTCTCATGAAAAACCTATAGAGCAGCATCTTAAATCAACTACTAGCGAAGAGCCGCTAGTATTCGTTTATGAAAGTGCTAATGATTTGGGTGTAACCGTTGATAAATTACGAGATTCTGCCGCTGCTTATAATTTTAGAGTGTATCCATCTCGTACTTTGTTTGAAGGTTTGGGTGGTATTGCTGGCGATGATGAAAAGCAAGTGGTTATTCGTTTCTGTAATTTTAAAAACATGCAAAAATTCTTAAAACTTGACCCAAGATTGGGCGTTATTTTGCCTTGTCGTGTTACAGCCGTGGAAGATAAAAGCGGTCAAGTCAAGGTGTATTTAGAAAACTATATGCATGCTGTTGAACGTTTTAATAATGAACAAATTTCTATTGACGCAAAAGAGTTAATTAACAACATGAAAGAAATGGTTGAGGAGGCAGTATGGTAGTTAGAGCGCTAGCGTTATGTATTTTAATGGTTACAACAAGTGTTTTTGCTAACCATGGTGAGTTGTTAATTGAGCGAGTTAATGCTAAGTTTTCTTATACTTGGCTAGCACTTGATAAAACCATCAAGGCGCATAAATATAAAGCGGCCTATCTTCAGCGTTGTGATTTTGCCTTAAACGAGCGCCATTACAAATCAGACAAATACCGCATTCTTTTTTTTGGTAAGTATGATGAAATGAAACGCATGACCGACAAGTATCCTGAGTTAGCGCCATTTATTCCATTAAAGATAACTGTGATGGAAGAGGGCGCTCATTCGTTGATTATTGCCACACCGCCAATTACACTCTTACCATTGGTTAAAACTGATGAAGATAGGATGACTATCTTCCGCTGGAATGAAGACATGAAGAGCATACTGGATCAAGTTAGAAGTCAGTATCAGTAATTAAAAAAAATGCCTTGAATTTTCAAGGCATTTTTTTACTGTTTAATGGTTGGTTGATTATTCAGGGCCTTTATCGTAAAAGCTATAGCCTGAGTCGATGTAGGTAATCTCACCGGTGATACCTGAAGCTAAATCTGAACATAAGAACGCAGCAGCATTACCTACCTCTTCGGTGGTCACAGTACGCTTAAGTGCCGATGAGTCAGCGGCGTAATCAAGCAATTTACCGAAGTCTTTAATGCCTGAAGCGGCCAATGTCTTAATCGGACCAGCTGATACTGCATTTACGCGAATACCACGCTCAGGGCCTAAGCTTGCGGCCATATAGCGCACGTTTGCTTCTAATGAGGCTTTAGCAACACCCATTACATTGTAGTTAGGAATAGCACGAATCGCACCTAAGTAGCTAACGGTTAATAGTGCGCCATTGTCATTTAGCATTGAACCTGCACCTTTGGCAAGTGCTGTAAAACTGTACGAGCTAATATCATGAGCGGTTGCAAAATTTTGGCGTGTTGTTGCGTCAACATAGTTGCCATCCAAAGCTTCACGAGGTGCAAAGGCCACTGAGTGTACAATAATGTCAAAATTATCCCAGTGCTGCTTAAGCTCAGTAAACATCTTTTCAATACCTTCGTCTGTTGCTACGTCACATTCAATCACAATGTTAGAGTTGCAAACTTCAGCACATTTATCAACACGTTTTTTTAATTTTTCATTCTGATAAGTCAGTGCAATTTCACATCCTTGTTTTGCCATCGCTTCGGCAATCCCCCAGGCGATAGAGCGATTTGATGCAACACCAACAACCAATGCTTTTTTTCCAGTCATGAAACCCATAGAAACTCCGATATGTCATTAATAAAAAACAAATTATAACCTACACAGCACCTATAATATCAACCTGTTAATGTAATTCTTAGTTTGTCAATGCTGGATCTTTTTCTAACCCCAATTCGCGCTTTTAGAATACGCTATATTCCTCTTTTATTGATATACTTTTCTTATGGTAGCGGCGTTTTCACAGCGATTGCTGAAAATTTTTGGGTAAAAGACACACTAGACATGACAGCTGCAGATTTAGCTGAGTTGGGTATTTGGCTAGGCGTTCCATGGACGGTTAAGATGATTTTCGGACAAATGGTCGATAGTATCAATATTTTTGGGTCTAACCGTAAATCCTACGTTTATATTGGCGCAGTATTGATTACTATTAGTTCTCTGTTGATGATTGCTGTAGTGGGTGATTACGCCATTGTTGAGGATTACTCAAAGAAAACAGTTTATATTTTTGCTAGCGTTATTGCGGTGGTTGGTTTTGTCATGCAAGACGTGGTGGCTGATACCATGACCACTGAGGTGGTTGACAAAAACCAATCACAAGAAAAAATAAATCAAGAGCTGGCAACCATTCAAGTATTGGCACGTTTGTCACTGGGTTTTGCCATTTTTATTACTGGCTGGATTGGCGGTGAATTGGCTGATGTATTTCATGATAATCGTGAAGTGGTATTTCAAATTGCATTATTTGTACCGCTGTTATCAATCCTGGGTGTGACGCTGGTTAATCTTAATCCTGTGCCAGTTTCTCCTGTTAATAAGCATATTTTGTTTGGCGGTTTATTGTTTGCGGTGTTTGTGGTGAGTATGGGTTATAACGACGTGCCTTATTCTCAAGAGATCGTCTTTGTTATTTCGCTCTCGGTGGTGTTGTACTTCCTGTCAGATCTGATTAATGATTTAGACGAAAATACCATTCGCCATATCAAAATGGCGATGATTATTATTTTTGTCTATCGAGCCATGCCATCGGTGGGTGCAGGTCTAACTTGGTGGCAGATTGACGTATTGGGTTTTGATGAATCCTTCTTTGCAAAATTATCAGCTATTGGTGGCGGTATTGCGTTAGCTGGTATGTGGTTTTCGGCTAAATTTATTATTAAGCGTGATATTGCTGAAGTGCTAATTTTCTTAACCGTTATCGGCACCTTGTTATCTATGCCGATTGTGGCAATGTATTATGATATTCACACCATGCTGGGTTTTGATGCGCGTACTGTGGCCTTGGTTGACACTGCAATGGCATCACCGTTTGATTATATTGCTCAAGTGCTTATGTTAACGTTAGTGGCTATTTACGCCCCGGAAGGCAAAAAAGGTACCTGGTTTGCACTCATGGCTAGTTTGATGAATATTGCCTTAAGTGCAGGCGGTTTGTTGACTAAATATTTAAATAAAGTGTTTGTCGTCAGTCGTGAAGTGGTTACCGATGGCGTGGTGACAACGACGCAAAACTACACCGAGTTGGGTAGTTTACTTTGGGTAGTGATTATTGTCGGTTTTATAGTGCCTATCATCACCATTATTAAATACAATCCCAATAAGCCGTGAAGCATACTAAATGGTACTTACTCACCTTGCTGTTGATCATAGTTGATCAAATAACCAAACTATTGATTTATGGTTATATCAAGCCGCACGAAACGCTTGAAATCACCACTTTCTTGAGTTTTTCTCATGTACATAATTATGGTGCTGCCTTTAGCTTTTTAGCTGATCAAGATGGCTGGCAGCAATATTTTTTACTGAGCATTTCTATTGTTGCTAGTTTGGCTATTATTATTTGGATGACAAAAACCAGCCAGCACCACGTACTCAAATTAGGTGCGTTAAGTTTGGTGCTAGCTGGCGCAATCGGTAATTTAATTGACCGTGCAGCACTGGGTTTTGTGATTGATTTTATTGATCTTCATTATCAAGATTTTTACTGGCCAGTATTTAATGTGGCTGATATAGCAATTGTTATGGGCGTATTTTTGTTAATTTTGGCCGATATCAGAGATGGCAAGAAGGTGAATAAATGAGCGATTGTTTGGTCATTGGTGGCGGTGTGATTGGCATGATGAGCGCCCGAACACTTGCACTTGCCGGTGCTAAAGTTACCTTGCTTGATCAGAGCCAATGTGCACAAGAATCCTCTTGGGCGGGTGGGGGTATTATTTCCCCTTTGTATCCATGGAAGTATGACGATCTAACTAATGAGTTGAGTATTGCTTCACAGCAGGTTTACGAGCAGCTTTGCGCGCAAATTCATGAAGATACTGGGCTTGATCCGCAGTATCTCAAATCAGGCTTATTGATGATGGATGAATTTGACACACCTGAAGCAGGTGCGTGGTTAGAGCGCCATAACTTGGGCTACGATAAACACCCAAAAGGCGCACTATTTGCCAACATTGCTCAGGTGCGAAATCCGAGATTATTAAAAGCACTTAAGGCAGATATTGTTAACAAGGGTGTCAATATTGTTGAGCATGCTAAAGCTGAAGAGTTGCTTGTTAAAGGTGGTCGTGCTATTGGCGTTAAAACCAATCAAAAGAATTATACGGCCGATCATATTGTGGTGTGTTCGGGCGCTTGGAGTTCGCAGTGGTTATCGCTGTCTGAGAAAATTTTCCCTATAAAGGGTCAAATGATTGTGCTTAAATCTAAACCTTCAGAGGTAGAGCACATTGTGCTAGATCAGGGTCGTTACATCATTCCTAGGAAAGATGGGCGTATACTGGTAGGCTCAACCATGCAAAAAGTTGGTTTTGATCGCAGTACCGATGAGCAAACGTGTCAAGCTTTGCATCAGTTTGCTGCGCAGCGTTTTGAAAGGTTAGCTAATGCAACTGTTGAGCATCATTGGTCAGGGTTTAGACCGGCGAGTGCTTCTGCAAAAGTGATGTTGGGTAGGCATGATGAGTTTGATAATGTATATTTAAATACGGGCCATTTTCGTAACGGTCTTAATATGGCACCAGAAAGCGCCAAAAGAATTACCCAATTAATTACCCATGAAGCATAAATTATTAGCCATCTTTCTTATCTTAGCTGCACCTGTAGCTAGCGCACAATTATTTAAAGTGTCTAATCAAGGTGCTATTTTGGATGAGTCTAGTCAAGAACATCGTTGTGTATTGGACGATCGATCAAAACTGGTGTGGGAAGTAAAATTAAATCAAACAGGTTTGCAAAACACGCTTAATACGTACACCTGGTTTGACGGAAAAACAGGCACGCAAAATGGCGATTATTCGCACAATTGTCATTGGATAAAATTGTGCAATACCCAAGCTTATGTTAAAGCGATTAACAACTTACAATTATGCCAACAAACTCAGTGGCGCCTGCCTACTGAATCCGAGTTAAGAACTTTGCTAGTCTATGGCGATAATGACTTATTGATTAATCAGAGTTTTTTTAATAATACTCAACTTAAATCCTATTGGAGTAGTGATCAGCTTGATGATGATATTGCGATCGATGTGCCATTTTTTTATGGCGGTAGCAAGAGTGCAGACAAATCTTTTGATGCCTATGTGCGTTTGGTGAGTGATGCTCACTAGAGAAATAGATTCAACATTATTGGCATCTTACTCAGATGACATACCCAGTTTTCTAAAAAAAATATACGCCGCGCGTGGTGTGAGCGAATCGCAATTATCGCTAGGCTTGGCCAATTTGCTTACGCCTAAATTTGATCAACTAGATCAAGCACTGGCTTTATTGGAATCAGCGCTTGTTGAACAAAAACGCATTTTAATTGTGGGTGATTTTGATTGTGACGGCGCAACTGCCTCAGTGGTGGCGGTTAAATCGCTGCGAATGATGGGGGTAAAATATGTTGATTTTTTAGTGCCTAATCGCTTTGAGCATGGTTACGGCCTAAGTCCTGAGATTGTGACTTTGGCCATCAAAGAAAAACAGCCTGATTTGATTATTACGGTTGATAATGGTATTTCTAGTTTTGATGGTGCTAAATTAGCCAAAGAGAATAATATTCAAGTTATTATCACCGATCATCACCTGACGAGCGACACCTTGCCAGAGGCTGATGCAATCATCAATCCTAATCTTAAGGATTGTGAGTTTTTAAGTAAAAATTTAGCCGGTGTTGGCGTGTGTTTTTATTTGTTTTCAGCGCTTAAAACTCATCTTAATAAAATCCAATATTTTGCGAGTAACAATATCACTCTGCCTGATTTGCGCACCGTGCTAGATTTGGTCGCACTGGGCACAGTGGCTGATGTGGTTAAGCTTGATCAAAATAATCGAATTTTAATTGATCAAGGCATTAAGCGCATCCAGCAAAAACTGTGTTCGCCAGGTATTTTGGCGCTATTGGAAATTGCCAATCGCCCTGTGCAGAGCTTGCAAGCCAGCGATTTGGGCTTTGCTGTTGGTCCAAGGCTTAATGCCGCAGGTCGTTTGAGTGATATCTCGCGCGGCATTAAGTGTTTATTAACCGATGATATTAATGATGCTCGGCGTTATGCTCAAGAACTAGAGGCATTTAACCAAAAGCGCAAAGAAGAGCAGGCTCGTATTCAAGATCAGGCGCAAGCAATTGTTGATGAGCAAGACGTTAGCGAAGGTAAGTTTGCCCTAAGCTTGTTTGATCCGTCGTGGCACGAAGGTATTGTCGGCATTGTTGCAGGCAAACTAAAAGAAGATTATCACTGTCCCGTAGCCGTATTTGCCAAATCTGGCGAATTTCTAAAAGGCTCTATTCGCTCAATCCCCAGTGTGCATATCAAAGATTTGCTAGATTTGGTTGATCGTGAAAATCCAGGTTTGATTTTAAAATTTGGTGGTCATGCGATGGCAGCGGGTTTAAGTATTAAAGCAGAAAATTTTTGGTCATTTAAGTGTGCTTTTAATGACGCTATCAAACGCCACCTTAATAATGAAATCCCCAAGGTTGAACTACTCACTGATGGCCAGCTTGAAGCATTCGATATTTCACTTAATAATGCTGAAATTTTAAAAGCTGCAGGTCCTTGGGGGCAAGGCTTTGAAGAGCCGATATTTTTTGGTGAATTTGAAATAATTGATCAAAAAGTGGTTGGTAAAAAACACTTAAAATGTCGACTCAAACTTAATAGCGATAGCCAAGTGCACAACGCCATTGCTTTTTTTCAAGCACCGCTTGAAACAACCCAAGCCAAGGCAGCTTACAAACTCTCAATAAATACTTGGCGTGGTAATACCTCGTTGCAACTCATGGTTGAGCAAATTAATCCATTGTAATAAATTATTAAATATGTGTTAGAATATGTTATTAACTATATAACTAACAACCGATAAAAAATTATGGATATTATCAGCAATAGCGAATTACAAAAAAATATTGGGAAAATCTCCAAGGATATTGAACACGATTATTTTACTATTACCAATCGGGGTATGCCAAAAATGGTATTGCTACCTTACTTTGCCAAAGGTAGTGATTTAGTGGATGACTACATGGAAAGTTATGAGATCTTTCTTAATCAAGAAAAACTGAAAAAACAAGCAAAAGAGTCGTTAGATAGCGGCCTATCAAATTTTGAGATCTAGATAGTGCGCTTTGTATTTACCCATAAAGCCAATAAGCAATTTAACAAACTAGATGGGCAAACTCAAGCAAGGATAAAAGAAAAGCTGCAACTACTCAAGCAAGATAAAGAATTGCTTAGTAGTAATTTAAAATCAGTGGTTAATTTATTGCCAGTCACGCATCGAATCAGAGTTGGCTCGTATCGATTATTACTCAGCGCAGATGAGCGTGGATTTATTGTTTTAAAAGTTGCGCATAGGTCTCAAGTGTATCAATAAAAATTTCCGAAATTTTGCTTATAGCCTCTTACAGGGAGAAAAATATCCTATTCAGGTGTCTTTTTTTTGATAAAAAACGCCTAAACAAGCGTTTACAAGTTGTTAATCGCTCGTTTTATAGCCAAATATTGCATTATTTTAAAAATTTCGGATTTTTTAAAAATAGCACTGTATCAAGGTAAAATAGACGCTTTTATTTTTTGATATTTTTATCATGCCGATAATCACTCTTCCTGATGGAACTGAAAAATCTTTTGGTCAAGCATTAACCGTATTTGAAGTGGCTAAATCTATTGGCTCGGGCCTTGCTAAAGCCACGCTTGCTGGCAAGGTAGATGGAGAGCTGGTGGACGCTTCTTTTCTGATTGAATCAGACGCCAGTGTTTCAATTATTACTGCGAAGGACGAAGAGGGCTTGGAGGTTATTCGTCATTCTACCGCGCACCTTTTGGCGCAAGCGACTCAAATGCTGTATCCGGATGCACAGGTGACGATTGGTCCGGTTATTAACGATGGTTTTTTCTATGACTTTGCTTACAAAGATGGATTTTCTGAAGATGATCTAGCGAAGATTGAAAAAAACATGAAAAAGCTGGTGAAGCAAAGTCTTAAGATCGAACGCAGTGAAATGGGTCGTGATGAGGCGGTTGAGTTTTTTAAAGCCAAAGGTGAGCATTACAAGGCTGAGATTATCCAGTCTATCCCAGCTGATCAAACTTTGTCTTTGTATAAGCAGGGTGATTTTATTGATTTGTGTCGTGGCCCGCACGTGCCATCAACCTCAAGACTTAAAGCTTTCAAGCTAATGAAGCTTGCTGGTGCATACTGGCGCGGTGATAGTAATAATGAAATGCTGCAGCGTGTGTACGGTACTGCTTGGGCAACCAAAGAAGATTTGGATGCACACCTTCATCGCTTAGAAGAAGCTGAAAAGCGCGATCACCGAAAAATCGGAAAAACTCAAGATTTGTTTCACATGCAAGAAGAAGCACCTGGCATGGTGTTTTGGCATGAAAAAGGCTGGACCTTATATCAAATCGTTGAGCAATACATGCGCTCAGTATTTAGAGATAATAATTACAAAGAAGTGCATACCCCTCAGCTGATTGATCGCACACTTTGGGAAAAATCAGGCCATTGGGATAAGTTTGGTGATGCGATGTTTACCACTAATAGTGAAAATCGTGACTACGCGGTTAAACCAATGAATTGCCCAGCACACATTCAGATTTTTAATCAAGGGTTAAAGTCTTATCGTGATTTGCCACTGCGTTTGGCAGAGTTTGGTTCTTGTCATCGTAATGAGCCATCAGGCACATTGCACGGCATTATGCGTGTGCGTAATTTTGTGCAGGATGATGGTCATATTTTTGTAACCGCTGATCAAATCCAATCAGAAGTGTCTGAATTTATTGATTTAACCTTTAACGTGTACAAGCATTTTGGTTTTGACAATGTTGATATTAAACTTTCCACTCGCCCTGAAAAGCGTGTGGGTTCTGATGAAGTGTGGGATCGCGCTGAGGCGGCACTTGCTGAGGCGCTAGATGCGAAAGGTATTAACTGGGAATTGCAAGAAGGCGAAGGCGCTTTCTACGGCCCAAAGATTGAATTTGTACTTAAAGATTGCCTAGATCGAGAATGGCAATGTGGCACGTTACAAGTTGATTTCTCAATGCCTGAGCGCCTTGATGCCACTTACATCGCTGAAGATAACTCTAAACAAACACCGGTTATGTTGCACCGTGCGATTGTTGGCTCGTTAGAGCGTTTTGTCGGTATTTTGATTGAACATTACGAAGGTGCATTTCCTTCATGGCTGGCGCCAATTCAAGCGGTTGTGCTGAATATTTCTGAAAAACAGCTTGATTTTGTTAAAGATGTTAACAAAAAGTTAAAAAAACAAGGGCTTAGAGTGATTTCAGACTTGCGTAATGAGAAGATAGGCTTTAAAATACGCGAGTATTCTATGCAACGTTATCCATATATTTTAGTTGTGGGTAAACGTGAGATGGAAAATAACGAAATTTCAGTACGCAAACGTGGCGGTGAAGACTTGGGTTCTATGTCAATCGAAGCGTTTGTAGAGTTAGTCAATAAAGAAACATTAGAGGGATAATTATTAAAAAACCAAGCACTAAAAACAAAACTCGAGTTAACGACTATATTAGAGTTTCAGAAGTTCGATTAATTGATGCGCAAGGTGAACAAGTTGGTATTGTTAATACCAATGAAGCCAGAGACAGAGCAAAAGAGGTTAGTTTAGATTTGGTAGAAGTGTCACCTAATGCAGTGCCACCTGTTTGCAAAATCATGGATTTTGGTAAATATCTTTATGAAATAAAGCAACAAAAGAAAGAAGCTAAAAAGAAACAAAAGAAAACCCAGGTTAAAACCATTAAATATCGCCCAGGTACTGAAGAAGGCGATTACCAAATTAAATTTAGAAATTTGGTTAAATTTTTAGATAATGGTGACAAGGTTAAAGTAAGTATTTGGTTCCGTGGTCGCGAAATGCAGCATAGAGAACTAGGCATGGAAATGCTAGATAGAATTGAGAAAGATACAGAAGAATTTGCCAATGTAGAACAAAAGGCAAAGATGGAGGGTCGTCAGCTAGGCATGATGCTGGCACCCAAATCAAAGAAGAAGTGATAGCGCGGTAAAAATCCAACCAAGCTGTGTTATTTATTTTCGGCATATTTAAATATATTGCTTTAAATAAATGCCTAGCTTGATTTAAATTTTTATCACGCCGTTAGTTCAGAGTTAATAACACCATTTTTAAAAAATGGTAAATATGTCCAAAGGACAAGGAGAAAATTATGCCGAAGTTAAAAACAAATAGAGGTGCTGCCAAGCGCTTCAAGAAAACCGCCAAAGGCGGTTACAAGTGTAAACACTCTCACTTGCGTCATATCTTGACTAAAAAGAGTACTTCAAGAAAACGTGGTTTACGTGCACCTGATACAGTAGAGAAGGTAGATGTACCAATGGTTCGTAGAATGTTACCGTATAGTTAAGGAGAAGAATAATGGCAAGAGTATCAAGAGGTGTGCAAGCGCACGCGAAACACAAGAAAATTTTAAAGAAAGCTAAAGGCTATTACGGCGCACGTTCAAAAGTATATCGTGTTGCTAAGCAAGCGGTTATTAAAGCGGGTCAATATGCATACCGTGATCGTCGTCAAAAGCGTCGTCAATTCCGTAGACTTTGGATTGTTCGTATTAATGCAGAAGCTCGTAATTGCGGTTTAAGCTATTCAAGATTAATTGATGGCATGAACAAAGCAGGTATCGAGATTGATCGTAAAGTTTTATCAGATATTGCAATTTTTGATAAAGCCGCATTCGCCAAGATTGCGGATCAAGCAAAAGAGGCCATAGCTAAAGCAGCTAAATAAACCTCAACTAAAGCCATGATTTATCATGGCTTTTTTCATACCAAATTATAAAATTTTAAATGATTAATACAATTCTTGAAAAAGCTAAGTTAGCTATCAATGATGCACAAGATCTAAAAGCATTAGACGAGATTAGGGTTACTTTTCTGGGTAAGAAAGGTGAATTAACCGCCTTGTTAAAAGGCTTAGGAAAACTCTCAAAAGAAGAGCGACCTAAAATGGGTGAGGCTATTAATCAGGCTAAGGCTGATGTGCAAGTACAGCTAACCGATAGAAAAAATCATTTAGAAACGATCGAATTAGAAAAGCGACTATTGGAAGAGCAAGTAGACGTCTCTTTGCCTGGCAGAAATGCTGAAATGGGCGGTTTGCATCCGGTTACCATTACCCTTAAACGCATTCAATCATTGTTTGCGAAAAACGGTTTTGAAGTGGCTACCGGTCCAGAAATTGAAGATGATTTTCATAATTTCACTGCACTGAATATTCCTGAGCATCATCCAGCTCGCGCCATGCATGACACGTTCTACTTCAGTGAAAATACCGTATTAAGAACGCATACTTCTCCGGTGCAAATTCGTACACTTGAAAAACAAGATCCGCCAGTGCGCGTTATTGCCCCTGGTCGCGTGTATCGTTGTGATTCAGATATTACCCATACCCCAATGTTTCATCAGGTGGAAGGTTTGATTGTGGATAAGCAGGCAAACTTTGCCCAATTAAAAGGCTTACTGATTGACTTTTTGCGCGCTTACTTTGAGAAAGAAGATTTACAAGTGCGCTTTCGTCCTTCCTATTTTCCGTTTACCGAGCCTTCTGCTGAAGCAGATATCGAATGTGTGATTTGTGGTGGTGAAGGTTGTCGTGTTTGTAAAAAGACCGGCTGGCTAGAGGTATTGGGTTGTGGCGTGGTTCATCCTAATGTGTTAAATTCAGTAGATGTGGATTCAGAGGAATACACAGGTCTTGCATTTGGCATGGGTGTTGAGCGTCTTGCTATGTTGCGTTACGGCGTTAACGATCTTCGATTATTCTTCGAAAACGACGTGCGTTTTCTAAAACAATTTAAATAAGCATATGAATATTTCAACATCATGGTTACGTGAGTGGATTTCCCCCGTTGTTACTGACGAGGTATTGGCTGAACAATTAACAATGGCAGGCCTGGAAGTTGACGGTATCGATACTGTTGCGCCAGCTTTTATTAAAGTTGTGGTTGGAGAGGTGATTTCTTGTGAAAAACACCCTGATGCAGATAAGCTAAATTTGTGCCAAGTTAATGTTGGCGAAGCTGATCCTGTGCAGATTATTTGTGGTGCTAAGAATGTGCGCACCGGTCTTAAAGTTATGGCGGCACTTGTTGGTGCCAAACTGCCGGGTGACTTTAAAATCAAAAAAGCAAAATTAAGAGGTGTTGAGTCATTTGGCATGATTTGCTCTGATTCTGAATTGGGTCTTAGTGACTCATCAGACGGCATTGCTGAGCTAGATTCAGAGGCGCCAATTGGCCAAGATATTAGAGAATATCTAGATCTTGATGATAATATTATCGAATTAGACATCACCCCAAATCGCGGTGATTGTTTTTCTGTGCTTGGTGTGGCACGTGAAGTTAGCGCTAATTACAACATGGCATTTGTCATGCCGGAAATTTCAGTTGCTGCAAGTGGCGTATCTAGCGTTAAAACCAAGGTAAGTAACACCAGTGCTTGTCCTAAGTATTTAACCAGAAGCATCACAGGTATTAATAATACGGTTCAAACGCCACAATGGATGGCTGACAAGTTAACACGCTCAGGTCAAGCTGTTCATTCACCGGTGGTTGATATTACTAACTACGTGTTAATGGAATTAGGTCAACCAATGCACGCATTTGATCTCGGCAAAATTAATGGCTCTATTGAGGTTAGAAACGCCAAATCTGGCGAAACAATTGATTTGTTGAACGAATCAACAGCCACTTTAAAGGATAACACTTTGGTGATTGCTGATGAAAGTTCGGTATTAGCGATTGCAGGTGTAATGGGTGGCGAGTCAAGCTCAACTCAGCCATCTACAACCGATATTTTATTGGAAAGTGCTTTCTTTGAGCCGGTAGCCATTGCTGGTAAGGCCAGAGACTATGGCCTGCATACAGAATCATCATTGCGTTTTGAGCGTGGTGTTGATTTTAATATTACCGAGTTAGCGCTAGACCGAGCTGCACAGTTAGTGGTTGAAATTTGCGGCGGTGAGGTGAGTGAAATTACCTTAAATATTGATGAAAATGCTTTACCTGAGTTAGCACCTATTACCATTACTAAAGCTAAAATTCAGCAAGTATTAGGCTTTGAATTGGACAGTAGCTGGATTGAAGAAAAGTTCATTAATCTTGATTTCGAAATTAGTGATAAAACTAATGACTCATGGACAATTATTCCGCCAAGTTTTAGGTTTGATATTCGCATTCCAGCTGATTTAATTGAAGAGCTGGCAAGATTGTATGGCTATGATAAATTGCCAGTTCAGAAGTTGTCGTTAGATGCTAATATTAATGTCATTGAAGAGGCGCAAATTGATAAATATGATGTCATGCAGGCTTTGGTTAGTCGTGGTTACCAAGAGGTAATTACTTATAGTTTCATTTCTGAAAAATACCAAAATTTAATTGATCCTGAAGCCAGTAAGATTACGCTATCAAATCCGATTTCTGCAGACATGTCGACCATGCGTTCCTCGCTTTGGGCGGGCTTGTTGCAAACCGTAGAGTCCAATCAAAGACGTGGACATACTGATGCGCGTTTTTTTGAAATTGGCTTATGTTTCGGTGGCGTTCAAGCAGACGAGCAATCCAATAAATTAGCCGGCGTTGTTTCTGGCAATCGATTTGCTTCACAATGGTCGACGGAGCCTAAGGCGCTTGATTTTTTTGATGCAAAAGCAGACCTTGAATCTATTTTAAGTTTTACCTCAGCGGATTTTGAATTTGAGGCGGCTGAGCATCCTGCCTTGCAAAAAGGTCAAACTGCTAAAATTATGTGTAATGATCAGGCAGTGGGTTGGATTGGCGCACTATCGCCTAGTGTTCAAAAAGAATTATCATTACCAGTATGCTATTTGTACGAAATAGATTTGGCTACGGTATTATCAGGCTCTATTGCTAAATACAAGTCTTTTTCTGCTTATCAATTGGCTCAGCGTGATATTGCTTTGGTGGTTGATCAATCAACCCCAGTTGCTAAGTTAACACAAGCTATTGAGCAGCTAGATCAAGAACATTTTGTTGGTGTTAGCTTGTTTGACGTGTATGAAGGCGAACATATTGATGCTGGAAAAAAGAGTGCTGCGCTAAATTTAGCTTATCAGTCACTTGATGGAACGTTGGCTGATGAAGAGGTTAATGCCAAGGTAGACGATGTATTGGCATTGATGAAAACACAGTTTTCAGCGACACTTCGATAGCTATGGCATTAAGCAAAAAAGATATCGCTGATAACTTGGTGCGCGAAATGGAGATTACCCATGCGCAAGCGCTACAGCTAACCAATGATTTTTTTGATCAAATTCAATCAACCCTTGCCGGTGGTGAAGCGGTAAAGTTATCAGGCTTTGGTAATTTTATTATTAGAGAAAAGGCTGCTCGACCGGGTAGAAACCCTAAAACCGGTAAACCGGTAGAGATATCTGCTAGAAAAGTGGTTAGCTTTAAAGCGGGTCCAAAGCTTAAAAAGCTTACTCAAGAGACTTAGTCACTAATAGCTGTCACACCCCGCAAGGGGGTACAAGTGATAGGGTTGATGATTTACGAATTACAGCCTAGATTATTAAAATTGATACTAGTCACTAATAGCTGTCATAAAACCCTTAAGAACCGGCATGAGCTTATCAACAATAGCTTGATTTTTTTCAGTATTGTTCACATGACCTTCAATGATTTTTTGCGTTTCAAGTAGGGTTACTTGATAATCATCATCAAATTCAAAATTGATAAAATAAAATCCTTTGGCTTTATCTCTGACTGACCTAACAGAAAGGAAATCAGTTTCCCAGGCTAGCTCGGCAGTAAAGGCAGCTGAGGAGTCAGTTGTGTCTTTTTGTACCAAAATAAGCGTTGAACCAAAATGAAAAATAAAATGACTGGCGCCACAATTAGAGGCTGGTGTGGCTGGCAGGTCGCCACGCTCAAGTGCATCAGCAATTTGTTTTAATTGAGCGTTATTTAGTTGAATGTATTTTGCATCTAAGTAAGCATTAATATCACTCTCAGGATGATTATTTTTAATGTATTCAATTAGTTTGTCTAGCATGACAGTAGGGTATTAATAAAAAAGAGTTGCATTATACGCTATTAGCGCCCAACTGCCAAAACGGGTAGTTAGCTTTGATCTAGAGAATCTGAATATTTAATAGCGTAAACATCAAAAATACTAATGGCCATAGCGGCAATGATAGGGCCTATAAATAACCCCAAAACACCAAATTGAATAATACCTGCTAAGGTTGATAATACGGTGATTAGTGTGTGATCAAGTGCGGATTGTTGCGCTGATTTTTGTGCAATTTTTTGAATAATGATTGGCCTAATAAAATGATCAATAACAGTACCTATTAATACAGCACCAAAAGCAACAATGATTAATGCATCAAGTGTTTGTCCCTGTGAGTATAAATACAAGCTTAATGGTAGCCAAATAATTAGCCCGCCTAATACTGGAATAAAACTAGCTAAAGCCATAGCAATACCGAAATATAACACTGGCAAATCAACTAGAGCAACGGCTAGAGAGAAAGTAACGCCTTGTAGTATGGCAATAATAAACACACTGCCCACTAAGCTAACAGACAGTCCAGCAAACTGATTAAGCAAAATATCATCAAGATGATTTTCTAAAGGAGATAAGTCTTTCAAACGTTTAACAATTGATTTACCGTCAATATAAAAATAATATAATGAAAAAATCACCACAATTAAAAAGAAAATAAAATGCGAGGATAGGTTAACAACACTTTTTAGCAAGATAATTGAAAAGTCTTTAATGCTTATAATGATGCTATCAAGATTAGCAGTAATTGAGTCTTTTAGATTGTGAGTGATTGAATCAGATAAGGGTAATGCTAAGATGATTTGATCTAAGATCTGTTTGGAGTTTTGCAACGTAAAATCCGTGTTAATGGTTTGAATCAAATTGGATATTTCAATGCCGCTCATGAGTAACAGATAGCTCAAAGGTAGAATTAATATGACAGTAACTAGCAGTGTCATGATCAATGCAGCAAGTGTATCTGAGAAGCGATTTTGTAGTTGCTTGTACTGACCGAAGCTGGCAATTGCAATGAGTAGCGCTAAGAATAAGGAGGGAATAAAAGGAGTAAAAAGCCAGACTAGTCCAGCCATGGCTAATAGCAATAAGCTAAGCATAAACCCATGCTCGTAAGGTGCAGGTGTGTTGATGTTCATTGATTATCCATTTTAATAACAGTGTAGGCAACTTGTTCATAAGGGTGTGCAAATTTCATCGCTTCGAGTGCTCGTTGCAGGTTGTCATCGACGCAAACCATTTCAACCTTGTATTCTTCAATCGCCTCAAGCTCGTCTAATAGTCCGATGGCAGGGCGTGCATTGTCTATGGGTTTAAATTGTCCCATGCCAATGGTTTGCCAGGCGCATTGTTCATAGTTATCAAAGCGCCCAGCACCCGCATCAAACATGGCATTTTTAACAATTTCTAAATCCGCCTCCGGAACGTAAAAACTGATTTGATACATCTAAAACTCCCCTTTTAAGTAGTGTAATCTTTCGTCTTCTCGCATGCGTTCAATGGCATATCTTAAAGTAGTTCTAGGGAGTTGTGCATAATTTTGCCGTAAGAAGGCTTTGCAAACTTCATTATCTTTTTTATATATTTCTCTTAGCATCCATCCAGTGGCTTTGTGGATAAGATCATGAGAGTCTTTTAGTAGAGATTTTGCAATTTTTAATGTTGGATTAAACTGACTATTTTTAATAAATGCAAAGGTTGCTACAATAGCGATACGCCTTTCCCATAAGTTGTCTGACTTTGCGAAATCAAACAAAATGTTTAATTTATTTTGATGGCTAAATAGATAATCACCAATAGTGTGTGGAATGGTTGTATCAACCAAATCCCAATTATTGGCTGCATGTATATTAGTCAAATAATAATTAAATACTTGATCCTTGTCGCCAGATTGGTATTTATTGACTAACATGATTAAGCCGCAGTGACGTACTTCGTGAATAGGATGGTTAATTAATTGACCTAATTGTGCTAACGTTATATTGTTAAAGTGTTTTTTGGCAACCGTTCTGGTGTGGGGTACGCGCACTCCAATAAATTGATCATGTTCTGAGTATTCCCCCTTGCCAGTTTTAAAAAACCATTCGTTGGTTGCTTTGCGTTCAGCAGTGGCGTAAGTTTTTAATTCATCAATTATTTCTTTTGCCTGCATCAGCTATACTATGAATTTTTAATAATCTAATCATACATGCAAACAGCTTATTTTGCCGGTGGATGTTTTTGGTGCGTGGAGGCGGTATTTCAGCGTATTAATGGTGTTATTGAAGTGACATCAGGTTATTGTAATGGCACGGGTGTCAATCCAACTTATCAAGAAATATGCACCGGCACAACAGGGCATGCAGAAGTAGTTAAAATTGAGTTTGATGAAACACTTGTTTCTTTTAAAGAGCTGTTAGCAGTATTTTTTACCACTCACGACGCAACAACGCTTAATCAGCAGGGCAATGACAAAGGTACACAATACCGTTCTGCAGTATTTTATGTTGACACCAATCAACAGCTTCAGGCTGAACAGTTCATTCAAACGTTAACTGGCGTAGTAACAGAGGTAAGTCAACTAGATGTCTTTTATCCAGCAGAAGATTATCATCAAAACTATTATAATAACCATTCAAACCAACCTTATTGCCAGGCGTTAATTGCGCCAAAACTAGCTAAATATTTCAATGAATGATCAAGACTTACTAAGATATTCTCGTCAAATTATGTTGCCTCAAGTCGGCATTGAAAATCAACAAAAATTGCTTGATTCAACCATGCTACTAATTGGTATGGGTGGCTTGGGCTCTCCAAGCGCCTTGTATCTAGCCGCTGCCGGTGTAGGGCATCTAATCATTGCAGATTTTGACAAAGTAGAATTATCTAATTTACAGCGCCAAGTTATTCATCACACACAAGATATTGGCAAGTATAAAGTTGATTCTGCAAAAGCTAAAATGCTAGCTATTAATCCAACTATTAAAATTACCACGCTAAAAGATTTGACCGTTGATAATTTGGATTTATGGGTGAAGAAAGCTGATATTGTTTTAGATGGTACCGACAACTTTGAGACTCGTTTTCAAATCAATAAAGCCTGTGTCCATGCTAGAGTGCCGTTGGTGTCGGCTGCCGTTATTCGTTTTGAAGGACAGTTGTCTGTATTTAAAGGCTATCAAGCTGATCAGCCTTGCTATCAGTGTCTATATTCCAAAGAGGGTAACAGTGATGAAAATTGCGTTGAAAATGGTATTTTGGCACCTGTTGCAGGTTTAATGGGTTCATTACAGGCTTTGCAAGCTGTCAAAACAATCATGAACTTAGGTGAGCAACTAACCGGGCAATTGCTCATGATTGATGCATTAGATTTATCTTTTAGAAGTGTCAAAATTAGTAAAGATGCAGCTTGTCCTATTTGCGGTTAGTGCGAGTTATTTTTAGAGATGCCTTATTAATAATTTGCATAAAAAAACATGACTTTTTATAGACATCGCTGTATAATTGCCAAGATTAATTATTTTATTAAAATATTTTTAAGTTGTAACATCTTACAGCGGATATTTTAAGATTTTCTAGGAGTAGAATATGAGCGGACAAATGCAAAGACCTGAGGTTCCTACAGGTGTAGTTGGTAAAGATGGTTTTAAAGTAACAACAACTCAAGTTAGAGTTGATGGTAAAGTACAGCCAGGTTTTCACGTAGGTTACACAACTGAGTGGGACGAAGTGCAGAAGGAAATTCCATACGAAACTCCAAAGCAGCCATAATTTACACTTAAATTATTGCAATAAAAAAGCCGCTATTAACGCGGCTTTTTTATTGCCAAAAATTCAGGAAAAGCATTTGGAAGTATCCTTGTTAACAATCTTGATATAAGTGGTAAAAACCTCATAAAATTAGATTTATTAAGATAAGTTAATGGCAGGTTGTTATGTTTATTAGTGTTTTAGAATTATTCAAAATTGGAATTGGTCCGTCAAGTTCGCACACACTTGGCCCGATGATTGCGGCAAATAATTTTATCAAATTAATTGCCAATCTTGATTTGTCAGAATCTGACACTACAGCATTGTTTATTCGTTGTACACTAAGAGGCTCTTTGGCTTTTACTGGTAAAGGTCATGCAACAGATCGTGCCGTTGCTTTAGGGCTTCACGGGTATACGCCACATAACTTAAGTGATGTTAATATTGACGAATTGGTTGCCCAGATTTGGCATAAGAAACGTGTTTATATTAATCAGAGTTTTGGTGTTGGATTTATGCCAGATGTGCATATTGTATTTGATAAGGGAGCGTCTTTGCCACCACACCCAAACGGTATGATTTTTGATCTTATTAATCAATCTAATCAATCGCTACTTTCGCAAACTTATTTTTCAATTGGTGGTGGATTTATCAATACTGCAGAAGAGATTGACAGCCTACAAGCGCCACTTAAAATGCAAAATTATACGTCGTGCCAATATCCATTTTCATCGGCGACTGACATGTTGACCATGGCAACAGATAGTCATCTGTCAATTGCAACAATGAAGCAGGCTAACGAGCTTGAGCATTTAAGCGAGCAAACATTGTTCGATGGTATTGATCACATATGGCAAGCCATGCAAGCTTGTATTGACAAAGGATTGCAAGCGGATGGTGAGTTGCCAGGCGGACTAACTATTAAGCGCCGGGCCAAATCGCTATATGAAAACCTTCAAACTGGCAAAAATAATGCAACAGTCAACGATTGGCTTTGTGCCTATGCTATGGCGGTTAATGAAGAAAATGCGGCTGGCAATAGAGTGGTTACCGCACCAACAAATGGCGCTGCCGGCGTTATACCTGCGGTGATTTATTATTTCGTTCATCATCAGCAAGGTAGTCAAGCGCAGGTTCGAGATTTTTTATTAACAGCGAGCGCCATTGGCGGGCTTATTAAACATCGAAGCTCTATATCGGGCGCTGAAGTTGGTTGTCAGGGTGAGGTTGGATCGGCTTCTGCCATGGCTGCTGCAGGATTGTGTTCAGTGTTAGGTGGCACACCTCAACAAGTTGAAAATGCTGCTGAAATTGCGCTTGAGCATCATTTAGGGATGACATGTGATCCCGTTAATGGATTGGTTCAAGTGCCTTGTATTGAGCGTAATGGATTTGGTGCTATTAAAGCGTATGCAGCAGCATCACTTGCGCTGCATGGTGATGGTAGTCATTTTATGCCGCTAGATGGTTGTATAGAAGCAATGAAGCAAACCGGATTAGAAATGTCGCACAAATTCAAAGAGACTTCTTTGGGTGGACTGGCAGTTAGTCTTACCGAGTGTTAAGGTTTAAGTGCTAAGAACCATTCTTTTAAGAGCTGATCAGAAACAGCGGCGACGGCAAATTTATGTGCCATGGTTGGTGTGAATACACATTCTTCATCCATCGTTTGTGAAGCACCATTGGCTTCAGTGAGTATTAGCCAACAAGCGCAATAGTCCCATAAATTATGCTTACCATGTAGGTATGCTTGAATTCTTCCCGTGCTAACCCAGCACCAGTCAAGAGCAATAGAGCCTAAACTACGCTGAGAAGCGTAAGGTGGATTACTGGCAATTTGAGCAGCCATAGCACTTGGTAGGCGTTTAAGATCGACACCTACAATTGCTTTATTAAGTGTTGTGTTATATTCAGGCGCATTGAGCTGCCTGTCATTTAAAAAAGCACCTTGATTTTTTTGAGCGTGAAAGCATTCGTCACGCTCAGGGTCGTAAACAATACCCAATTGAACTTCTTTGTGTTGAATGAGTGCTAGCGACACACAATAGTAGGGTAGACCATGTGAAAAATTACTTGTTCCATCAATTGGGTCAAGCACCCAAACACCGTTTATATTGTTAAGCGCATCGAGTTGCTCGTTTTCACTCATCTCTTCACCCAGTAAAGGGGTATCTGGATACAAATGATGTAGCTGCTGTTGAATGGCGTGTTGCGCAGCTATGTCTGCTTCGGTTACGATGCTACCATCGGCTTTGTATGCTTTAGTGACATGTTGAAAGCGCGGCAGTAGCTCTGTTTGAGCGACTTGTTTGATAATGCTAATAAGCTGTTTTATGTTGATTTCCATATTGGTGAAAGTGTTGTGCGTTAATAAAATTATAAAAACAATTTAAGAATAATGGCTTTACAATTTACAAGGAAAAGCTAAAAAAATACAAACAATAGGGTTTGTAACTGCCTAATATTAACCACAAAAATACTATAAAATTAATTCTATTTTATCCCCTAAAATTGTTTTTTTCTATCAATTTAAATCAGGAGTACCATGTTTAATAAATCTCAAACATTATCTAAAGTAGATATCGATATTGCTAATGCTATTAGCGCAGAAGAAGCTCGCCAAGAAGCCCACATTGAGCTAATTGCTAGTGAAAACTATACTTCACCTGCAGTGATGGAGGCGCAAGGTTCTCAGCTTACTAATAAATATGCAGAAGGTTATCCTAAGAAGCGTTATTATGGTGGTTGTGAGCATGTGGACGTAGTAGAGCAATTAGCGATTGATCGTGCTAAAGAATTGTTTGGTGCAGACTACGCTAACGTGCAACCTCATTCTGGCTCGCAAGCAAATGCTGCGGTATTTCAAGCTTTAGTGGTTCCCGGGGATACTATTTTAGGCATGAGCCTAGCACATGGTGGTCATTTAACACATGGTGCAGCACCTTCTTTTTCAGGTAAAAATTTCAATGCTATTCAATATGGTTTGGATGAATCAACGGGTGAGATTGATTACGCACAAGTTGAAGCACTGGCAAAAGAGTACAAACCAAAGATGATTATTGCAGGATTTTCAGCCTATTCGCGCGTGGTAGATTGGCAGCGTTTTAGAGATATTGCTGATAGTGTTGGTGCTTATTTGTTTGTTGATATGGCGCACGTTGCCGGCTTAATTGCAACGGGTGAGTATCCATCACCAGTCGGTATTGCCGATGTTACCACGACTACTACGCATAAAACTTTGCGTGGCCCTCGTGGTGGTTTGATTTTGGCTAAAGCCAACGAAGAAATTGAAAAGAAACTTAATTCAGCAATTTTCCCAGGTATTCAGGGTGGTCCGCTAATGCATATTATTGCTGCTAAAGCAGTTAGCTTTAAAGAGGCAATGAGTGACGAGTATAAGGCGTATCAAAAGCAAGTAAAGGTAAATGCAAAAGCCATGGCAAATGTCTTTATTGAGCGTGGTTATGATGTGGTTTCTGGCGGTACGGATGATCATCTATTTTTGGTTAGCTTTATTGAACAAGGGTTAACAGGCAAAGCAGTTGATGCAGCACTGGGTGCGGCGCACATTACTGTAAATATGAACGCTGTACCTAATGACCCTCAATCACCATTTGTAACTAGTGGTATTCGTGTAGGTACACCGGCGGCAACTACACGCGGCTTTGATGAAACTGATTGTGCCAATTTGGCCTCATGGATGTGTGACATTTGTGATGATCTTGAAAATCAAACGGTCATTGACGAAGTGCAAGCAAAAGTTACTGAACTTTGTGCGGCACATCCGGTTTACTCTTAGTATCATTCAAGGGGGAGAATGCGCTGTCCATTTTGTCAGTCTGATGACACCAAGGTATTAGATACTCGCCTAATCGATGATGGCTCACAAGTGCGTCGTCGTCGTGAATGCACCTCTTGTGGCGAGCGCTATTCAACCCGTGAAACGGTTGATCTAAACCTACCAAGATTGGTTAAGAGTGATGAATCTCGAGAATCATTTAGCGAAGACAAGCTTCGTTCTGGCTTGCTTAAAGCCTTAGAAAAGCGTCCGGTTAAAACCTCTCAAATTGAAACAGCCATTCAGCGTATTGAGCGCAAACTCATGACTCAAGCTGAGCGTGAAGTATCTTCAGACAAAATTGGAGAATGGGTAATGCAAGAGTTGAAAGCGCTTGATGAGGTGGCTTATATTCGTTTTGCTTCAGTTTATCGTCAATTCCAGGATATTGAAGCCTTTAAAAATGAGATTGAAAAACTCATGAAAAAATAATGGCCAAGACTAAAAGCGAGTTTATTTGTCGAGAGTGTGGCGCATCTCAACCACAGTGGGCTGGGCAATGTCTTACTTGCAAAGCTTGGAATACACTTGAAGAAGTGGTTTTATCTCAAGCCACGTCTTCGAAGCCGGAGAGTTTAAAAGACCTTCCGCCTTCAACTGTGCAAAACCTTTCTGATATTAAGTCAGAACATAGAGAGCGACTTACCACCGGCTTAAGTGAGCTGGATCGAACGCTTGGCGGTGGATTGATTGATGGCTCTGTTGTTTTGATTGGCGGTGATCCTGGCATTGGTAAATCTACCCTTATCCTTCAAGCCATGGCTGCCATTAATAAAAACGACATCACGCTATATGTGAGTGGTGAAGAGTCGGCAGAGCAAGTGAGTGATCGAGCTATACGCTTGGGTATTAATGAAGATATGTTATTACTCAGTGAAACGCATTTAGAAAAAATCATTAAGCTGGCTAAAGAGGTTAAGCCAAAAGTTATCGTGATTGATTCCATTCAAACCATGGTAACGGATGGCTCAACCTCTGCACCTGGTTCAGTGACTCAAGTGCGCGATTGCGCCGCTCAACTAACCCAATTTGCCAAACAAACCAATACTATCTTGCTGATGATTGGTCATGTTACTAAAGGTGGCGCTTTAGCAGGCCCAAGAATACTTGAGCATATGGTGGATGCAGTGTTGTATTTTGAAGGCGATGCCGGTGGGCGCTACCGAATTATTCGTGCGGTTAAAAATCGCTTTGGTGCTGTGAATGAGATCAGTGTGTTTGCCATGGGTGAAACTGGCCTACAGCAAGTTGAAAACCCATCAGCCATCTTTTTATCAAATCAAGCCAAGCCATCACCAGGCTCTATGGTAATGGTGACCCGTGAAGCCACCCGTCCGCTGATGATTGAAGTGCAAGCTTTGGTTGATCAAGCAGGCGGCAACCCTAAAAGAGTGAGTGTCGGCTTGGAGCAAAATCGCTTAGCTTTGCAGCTCGCAGTATTGCACAAGCATGGTGGTGTAGCTACTCATGATCAAGATGTATTTGTGAATGTGGTGGGTGGCATCAAGGTCAGTGAAACCGCCTCTGATCTAGTGGTGATGTTGGCGATTATGTCAAGCTTGAGAGATAAGGTAATTCCTAATGATTGGATTGCATTTGGTGAAGTGGGGCTAACGGGCGAGGTGCGCCCGGTCTATAATGCAATTGAGCGTTTACATGAAGCTCAAAAACACGGCTTTAAGGTGGCAATCATACCAAAGGGTAATTTGCCAAAAAAATCCCTTAAAGGGCTAAAAATTGTTCCAGTGGAGTATTTGTATCAAGCCTTGCAATATATGAGCGAGCATACTTAGTCTGTTTATTTTTCCAAATTTGAAACTTTTATTCATACATAACGTAATAACAAATAGGATGAGTTGTTTTATTATTAAAGGGTGAAAAATGGTATTAGAAATTGTATTTGCAGCTGGTTGTTTTTGGGGTGTAGAAAAAAACTTTGAAAAAATAGATGGTGTTGTTGAGGCAACTTCTGGCTATGCTGGTGGTAGTTATGCCAATCCTAGTTATGATCAGGTGCTTAAAAATCGAAACCTTCAAAGTCCAGGTTTTGTTAGTTTCTTAGAAAAAATCGGGCTTACCGATAAAAGCGAACTTGAAGTTGATAAAGATCTTATTAATCATACTGAAGTGGTTAAAGTTACTTACAATTCAAACAAGGTATCAACCGAATCTCTGGTTAAGAATTTTTGGGAAATTCACGACCCAACGCAAGTCAATGGACAAGGTGCTGATATTGGCAATAATTACCGTTCAGCGCTTTATTGGACTA